>JACCEE011732749.1_pt1 | contig 54768 bp, 41 predicted proteins | sample 7449931 | NCBI WGS metagenome assembly JACCEE01 (sample SAMN15323457, study PRJNA562643) | freshwater metagenome | isolation source: river surface water | place: USA:Blue River Watershed | collected 2017-08-19 | reverse complement strand
TTTCTTTTTTTTATTGGATTTAAATCTATCAAATGCTTTTTCAAAATCATCTTTATCAAGGATTTTTCTGTTAGATGGATGCATATTAAATACTCGTTTAGAATGTACAAATTTACTATTAAGTATAAAGTTTTCAATATCACCTCCAAAGTTTTTAAAATTATCTTTATGTTTTGTGAAGAAGGATACTAAATATTTGTCATCTACATTAGAATCAAGTTTCCATTTAATATCATTTAATTTTTTAATATAGATATTTTTAATTTCTTCAGGAGTATATCCATCAATGGTATATTTAAATGGAAATCTTCTTTTAAGACCAGGATTGTAACTAAAAAATGATGTTTCTAATTGGTCTTTATAACCTGCAATAATAACAATTAATTTCTTTTTATTTTCTGAAAGATTTTGATTAATGATATCTATACATTCTTTAGAATAAGTATCAGATTTTTCACTAACACCTCCTAATGAATATGCTTCATCAATAAATAGTACACCTCCTTCAGCTTCATCAATTGCATCTTGTGTTTTGCGTCCAGTATGGCCAACATATTCGCCAATTAAGTCAGTTCTTTTAACTAATTTAAACTTATTAGAAGGAATAATTCCAAGACTTGAATATATTTCTGCAAAAATCTTACCTAATTCTGTTTTACCAACGCCAGGTGGTCCTTCAATAATAGTATGTAACATATTAGAAGTTCCTTTCTCAAATTCTTGCATATAATATAAAATCATTTCTAAAATTTGTGACTTTATCTTATCTAATCCAATCATATTATTAAGTCGTTCAAGAGGTTTTATTAAACGAATTAATGTATCTATATTAATACCATAATATTTTCCATTAAATTCATGTAACCCTTCTACTTTTTTTAATAACTCAAGTCCAATTTTATCTGTTTCAGCAAATGTTTTGCCTAATTTTATTAAATCAGATATATTATTTAGTTCGGTATCTATTTTTTCAACTGTATATTTTCCAAGTGTTGAAAAATCATATTGAGTATTTGCATCTTGATCATCATTATTTATATTTTCTGACTCTTTTTTTTTCATTCCTCCAAAAATCATATTAAATGGATTAAATGGCATTGGTCCTTTATTTTGTGTATTTGGACCTTTAATTAAGATTGGTGTATTACCACCTTTTTTATTTGTATCAATTACTTTTCCTGTTTTCATATCAATAACAAAACTACTTGTCATGATACCTCCACCATTTTGCCCATTGCCTTTATTTTGGCTAAATAAGTTTTCCATAATATTATCTACCATATTAGAAATTTCTTTTTCAGCTATATTTGATTCTTCTTTCTTTTTCTTATTTGTAGTATTAGGTGAAGTACTTTCTTTTTTATCCTTTTCTTTTTCTTTATTTGGAACTATATTTTTTTCTTTTTCAGTATTTTGATTTTTTAAAAATCTAATATCTTTATATTGTTTATTAATTTTATTTTTTAAAAAATTATTGTCTTTTTCATATTGAGCCATTTTTTTTTCAATTTCATTTAATTTTTTAACTGTTTCATTTAACAACATATTTGTTGAAAATAATTGTCTATCTAAATGTTGAATGTGCATGTATGGATTGTAAGTTGGTGGTGGGTAGCCAAAATAAAAATCATTAAAAGAAGCCATTTTCTCTATACTAATAAAATATATTTTATATTTTTCAATATTTTTATTTAAAGAATTACTTTTATACTTTTATTATATTTATGCCTAAATTTATTTATCAATTATGGTTACAAGAACAGTTTTGTTTATATGAAAATATTAATTTATATTATGTCTTTCATGAATATTTATCATATAATAGTGACCAATTAGTAATTAAAAAGAAATTGAATGATTATAATAAAAAGTTTGATTTATATCTTGAAACTATTACTTATAACAAAAATAATAATACTTTTGTATCAAGTAGCCAACAAGTTTTTACTATTGATAATATTACTTTTTTAAATAATTTTTCTAAAAATAATTATGTTAAACCTACTTCTGTAAAAATTATTGATAAAATAGATATTAAAAAACCAGTTATTCATAAAGTAAAAGTAGTCGACTATGAAACAAATAAACAAGTACCTGAACCAAATAATAAATTAAAGGAAGATGAACTAGTAGAAATGGAGGTAGATGAAAATAAATTAAAAGAACTAGAAAAAATGATAGAAAATATGGAAAATTTAAAAGATGAACAATTAGAAACTCTTCAAAAAGAAGAAGAAATTCTCCAAAAAAAAGAAATGGAAGAAAGAAAAAATAAAATGCAAAATAGAGTTCGTGATGATAAAAGGAAGGAATTACGAAATATTTATGAAGCAGATAAAAGATTATATTTAACATTTGTTGAAATTATTAACGAAATTAATAAAATTGTTGAAAACAAAAAAAATAATATAATTGATACAAGAAAAAACTATGAATTAACAAAAGCTGAATTAAAAGCACGCATTATTACAAATAATAATGATAATTTTGAAATTCCAGTTATGTTTGCACATAAATTTCCAATTTTTGATTTTCTAGATAAGCAACAACTTTTAAATCATGAGCAATCATTTTTAGCATATAAAATTATTTATTATACTAATTATGAAACTCAAACTGAATCACGACGCTTTTTTGGTAATCAAATTTATTTATTAAATGATGATGAAGAAATCATTTATAATAAAGAATTTACTGAAGACGAAAAAATTTTAATTGATACATTTAAAAAACAATTATCAGATAAAAAAATAGATATTGATAAAATAATATCAAACAAGATAGGGGAAACAAAATATTTACTTAAAAAACCATATAATAAAAAAGATAATGATTCGGAACATAGTGATTCTGATGATTCAAGTGATTCTGATGATTCAAGTGATTCTGAAGATAATAATATAATTGTTAACTAATTAATTTTTTAAACACTTCAAAGTATCAAGATTACAATTATTGATGCTTTTAATATTTTCTAATTCTTCTTTAATATGATTTATAACAAAATAGACAGTATTAATACATTTTTGGATTTCATTTAAATCGTAATTGTCAGTTTTATTAATAATATATGAATGTAGAAATTTAATATCATTATAAAGATAATTATATACAATATGCTGTTCATAACATAATTCTGTTATACATTTTTCTTTAAAAATATATTTGCATTTATAGTTATGTTTACAAAATTTATATGATGAACGGGGTATAACATCTAAATCTAAATTTTTGTTTGTTTCTATTACTGATAGACCAAATTTTTCTTGTAAATATTTTGTTGAGTCTAATAACCATAATAATTTTTTTACTAAATCTTCTTTGGAATCGGATAAATTTTTTAAATTATTCTTAAGATGTTTAGTAATAACATATTGATATTCTAAAATTTTTGCAACCTTTAATTCCTCAAATTTTAAATTAACTATTTCATTAATAGTAACAACACGATTATCCTCATTGTTTTCTTTATTTAACTTTATAGAAGTTTTAAGTGAAATTTTTGATTTACTTGATGACATATTAGTTAAACTATTTGTACTTGATAATAATTTTTCTTGACTAGTTGTATTACTTTTTAACAAATCTTCCCAAGGATTACTATCAACGTAAATATTATTAAAATCCAAGTCAGTCATTCCTTCTTTTTTATATTATACATATATTTTTTTAAGTTAATTATAATTATTCTTTCAAATTTTTATATTACTACTTAAAATTTTGTATATTATATTTTATTAATTATGACGCTTAGTAATGATTCTGGTCAAATTTCAAATGACTCGTTTATAGATTGGCAAGGAGAAATTTTTAATAATAGATATATTGCTCTTAAAAAATTAGGATATGGTGCTTGTGCGAGTGTTTGGTTATGTTATGATAATCAAAATGAAAAATGTGTAGCAGTTAAAATATTTAATATTGATGATTATAGTTTTGGTACATATGAAGTTGATTTATTAAAAAAAATAACTACATTGCAATCAAAATATTGTATTAAATTTATTGAATTTTTTGATAAAGATACTAATAATGGTTGTCATTTATGTATAGTTTTAGAATTAATGAAGAATTCTCTTTATAATTATAGAAAGGAAAATTATGTTAGTTTGGATGAAATTAAATTAATAGCAAAACAAACATTACAATTTTTAATAAGTCTCAATAATGCAGGATTAGTTCATACTGACATTAAACCGGAAAATATATTATTAGAAGGAAATATACCTATAGTACAAAATATTTATGATACTGTTAAAGATCCTAAATTTAAAGATGTATTATTACAAACAAAAAAAGATATGATAAAGAAAAATAAAAAAATAGATATGAAAAAAGTTGGTATAATGGCAATGAAAGAATTATTAATAAATAAATTTTTTAAAACTCAACAAAATAATGATAGTACCGATGAAAGTTGTTCTGAAAGCTCAAGTGAGGAAAATAATAATGATACTTATTTCTTTTGTCATAATTTTATAGAAAATTCAGATATTGAATCAGATAATAATTCAGATAATATAAAGTTAGAAGAAGAACAAGATATTGTATTTGATATTTTGACTACTTCTAATAATATTCAAAATATTAAAGTAACTGATTTTAATACTTGTCAGTATATAAATAAACCTGATTATGAAATCCAAACCCGCTATTATAGAGCCCCAGAAGTATTATTAGAATGTCATTTTTCTGATAAAATAGATATATGGTCACTTGGATGCACCTTATATGAATTATTAACTAGAGAAATTTTATTAAATCCAGATGATATTAAAGATTTTAGTGAAGATAGATATCATATATATTTAATTCACCAAAAAATTGGTATTTTTGACGATGAATTCTGGAATATGACAAAGAAAAAATATATTTATATTGATTCTGATGGGTTATTAAGAGGATTTAATAATATTAAAGTTACACCATTTTGGATAGATTTAATAAACAAATATGGTGAAAGTGAAAAATTATTTCTTTTTATTGATTTTCTTTTAAATTGTTTAGAAATTAATCCAAATAAAAGAAAATCAGCAAAAGATTTAATTAATCATGATTTTTTAACAAAAGAATAAAAATTTAAAAAGGATTAAATTTAAATTCAATTGTTGGGCTACCAGGAGTAAAATTGTAATTACTCCCACCGCATCCAACTGGCGAGCATGCAGATTGTATGCTACCAAAGTACATATTATTTTGATTTTTAGTAAAATCATTAATATTATTTTTATTCAATTTGAACGAATCATTAATAATATTAATGTTAATATCATCAATAATATCTTCAAGACCCTCAATTTCCATTGAAATTAATTCCATTTTGTTGTTTATTATAATAAGAATCAAAGTTTATGGGTAATACAAACATTTATAAATTTCAATTTTTTTATTATATTTTACTATCTAATTTTAATATATAAATGATTAATATTACCGATATTTTTGGGAATACTAATATAAATAATAATACCCCATTTTTAATAATATATAATTATAATTTAAAACCCTATTTACTTTTAAAGGACAAACTTGATTCTTCTTCAATAAAAAGTTATATATATAGCTTAAATTATAAATTATTAAATAAAGAATTTGAAAATAAAGGTGTTAATATCAATAAATTTTTATTAGTTTCTGATTTATTTTCTTATGAAAATGATATTATTAATAAAATATTATTAGTTAATACAAATATATCTACAATGCCTTTAGACTATGTTTCTGTTGAGTTTTATAATAGAGGTACAGTATGGGAACCAATTGGAATAAATGGATATAAATCATTAGGATTAATTTATAATAGAGGAAACGATAAACCAGAATTAAATGAAATTCCATTAATACCAACTGATTTATTAATTAGAATTAAAAATGGACCATTTATGGGTTTAAATAGTTCAACTGAATTTAAATATTTGTCAAATAACAGATATGGAACATGGATAATAGATAAATCAAAAATATCATATGAAAACAAATATTTAAATAAAGTAAATGATAAAATTAAATATATTAAAAATAATAAATATTCTAATGATTTTATAATTAAAAATAATAAAAATAAAAATATTATAATTACACATAATGAAAATCCATGGTATTTAACTAAAAATATAGTACCAATAGAAGAACCAAAGTATATTCCAATTCAAAATAATTATAATATTGTTCAAAAAAAAGAAAATTTTAATGATATTAATCCAGGAACATTATATACAATATCTGTAATTATTATTAGTATAACATTAGTAATTGTTATTTATAAATATAAACAATCATTGTTAAAAAATTAATTTACTTTTGTTATATCTAATATGTAAAATGGATTATAAAATATATTTAGATTTAGTTCATCATCAGACAAATTATTATTTACCTCGTATAATGAAATAATATAGCTTAATTCACTTATTAAAAAACATTTGTTCTCTTTAATATAAATGAAAAAATCTTTAACTGATATTTTTTTATTTAAATATGATTCATATGATTCGTATATTTGTTTTAATTCTATCGAATCTGTTAGATTAATTAAATTCTTCATTTCAAGTGTATTATATTTTTTTAATTGTTGTATATCAAATAATGGTACAATAATGTCTTTTTTAATATATTCACTAAATCTAATTTTATTATATTTAAAATAATTATAAATTTCTAAATTAAAATTACCTCCTAAGATATCTTTATAATCATCAATTATTTTATTTAATTTTGTTGGATTTTTAAAATATTCACAAGAAATAAAATCACAAGATAAAACAATTTCATCACACATAAAGTATTTACCTATTTTTTTTAAAAATATAAAAAAATCATTCATATCAAAATTATCTTCAATACGTTGATTATTATAATTATAATAATTATTTAAATTAACAAATATTTCATTTTTATCACTTTCTTTAACTATTTCAATAAAAAATATTATTTCGTTTTTATCAAAATAATATATTACAACTTCTTCAGTTGGTGTATTATCATCTTTACCTGCATAATATACCTTTGTTGTATAAGCTTCCGAAATTTTTATTTTATCAATTGTTAATAATTTATTATCATTACCTATTTTAAATTTTAACTGATTATTTTCATTTAAATAATTATCCTTTAAATTATCAAATAATACAAATAAATTATTTTCATTATTTATATTAATAATATTATCAGTTGTTTTTACATTAACTTCTATTTTAATTGGTAACTTAATATCTTTTGATGTATCAATAATATGAAATTCATATTTTCTTTTTAATTTCATATTAATATCCATATTAGTATGTTCATATTTAACATTATCATCTACTTTAACTAGTTTAAGGGGAGTATTTGGTGCTAATAATATTTCTTGTTCTCTTCCAAAATGTGAAAATAACTCTAAACATAATCCAACTCCTATTTTATTTTTTGGCACTTTTATTTTCATTAATATTGAACCAAAATTATAATATTGAGACGTATAATACGGGTCTCGTGTGCAACTTAAAAATCCCTTATCTTGAAATATATCCCCAACTTTTATTTCTGATAAAAAACTATCATCGTTTATAAATCTATAAATATAAAAATCTTCTTCAAAAGATGGTGCTGATATAATTATATTCCAAAATGCTTTTGTAATTTGATTAAGAACTTCATTATTATATTTAGAATTTGGATATAATTCTCTTAAATAATTATTTATTAAATAAGAACCAACTAGACTATAATATTGTAATATACCAGCGCCATTATTTTCAATTATATGTTTTTGATGACGTATTAATTTTGAATAATGTAAATCTCTCATAATACTTTTAAAACATAAATCATCATCTTTAATATTATTATCCTCATAGATTATACTATTTTTTTTAAGTTCATCAAAAGAAAAATATGGTTTGATATAATAAGTATTTGGCAAAATATTTGTATATGATGGTCTAATACAAGTAGTAAATTCTTTATATTTTGATTCTCCATATTCATTAAATACTTTTATAAATTTTTCTTTTAATATATCTAAATTAAAAAAGTTCAGGAATTCTACAGATTTTTTAATATTTGATAATTTTAATAATACCAAATAATTATCCTCATCTTTTTCTATTTTTGATATTTCTTCTGTATATAATCCTATTTTTAATTTTAAATATTCTAAAATAAAAAGATCAGGAAATCTATAATTTTCATTAACTATTCTCGAATATATATTTTCTTTATCTACTAAATAAATATTATTTGTATTTATATCGTATAAAGGAAATATAGTATAGTCTAAATTTGAAATTTCATTCTTATTAAAATGTATATTATTTGGTAATTTATTATTATTATAAATATGAATTATTATATTATTTGCGTTCATCATATTATTATAAATTGGTATAAAAATTTATTCGAATAAAATATATAATATTATATGTAATAATATTATACATGGTAGTAGAATTTACCTTAGCACAATTAGCAACAGCAAATACAACTTATTTTAGTTATGAAGCTAGTACAAAAATTTGTAAATTATTAAAGAGTATAAAATTTTCAGACATAACTGGTTGGACATCTTCATCTAGTACAATTAGAGAAGATATTCAAATTAATTTAACTGAAGGTCAAATATTTGATGGAAATTACAATACTATTATTTTTGATGGTAGTGGTGTAAAATTTGATTGCGATGGTATTTTTAAATCTGCTATTTCACCTACAGCAGATAGTGCAAATAAAGCAACAATACAAAATTTAAAAATTAAACTACATAAAAATATTGAAACTAATAGTGGTATAATGAAAAATGGTTCAACTAATTTTAAAATATTAAACTGTTATGTACATATGAAAACAGCAGATTATATTAATGGCAGTACAGCTGCAACTATAAAAGCAAATGCAGCTGGTATGGTTGGTTCAACTAGTAAATATTTTACAATTAATTCATCTTTTGTTGTCGCTGAAACTATAGAATTAAATGGTTCGGGTATGATTGGTAATACTTGTACCAATTATACTGTAGCTAATTCATATGTATATTGTAATCATTTAGGAGGTAATGGTGTTTTTGGATCAGCAAATAGTGATCATACTATTACTAATTTTTATTTGAAAATAACTACAGGTACATCCATTATAACAGCAGTTGCTACTGCTGGTGTATATACTAATATATGGGCTGATGCTACAACTGGTATGGGTATTACTGGTGTTCAAAATATAGCAAATATAACAAATAGCGCATTACCAACTGTATTAAGTAGTGATACATGGATATCACCTGCTACTGATAGTACTACTTCTGGTGGTAATAATTTACCACGATTAAAATCATTTTTAACAGATCCACAATACGGTACATATAATTTTATATATAAAACAACTCCAACAGTTTTTGGTACATTGGGTCAACCATTATATACTACAATACCTTCATTTTATAGTGGTCTTACATCTACTCAAGCATCCAGAAAAAGAAAAGAATATGTTAAACAAGTTTTAAGTACTTATATTCAAAATGGTGGAGGGGATGTGGTTTATTTTAGTGCTGCATTATTAAATTTAACAGCTGCTGATGTTGCATCTACTCATATTGCACTTGATAAAGCATATTATGCTGTATTTGAATATAATGCAGTTGATTCTTCTGTAACACGAACAACCCCATTTCCACTTGCGACCTATTTAGGAACATCTATTGACCAATTTGCTGGAATAGCTATTTCATCATTAAAAAATGGTTCTACCATGGTAAATTTGGGAACAGTAGTTGGTTTTTATATTCCTACTACTGATTCAGGTGATACTTTTTCTTTTAAAATGGATACAGCTATTGGAAATTCTAATACTTATACTTATACACATTATAATGGTTCTAAAGAAGATCCTATACCTTACTATCAAACAAATGATGATACTAATATAATTATCGAAGAACAATTTCAATCAACAGATTCAACTAAAACTTATAATTTACCTACTAATCAACTTATATGCACAACAAGATATGATTTAACTACAACTCTATCGTCATCTGCATATTATCTTGATACAACTAATTGCAATCAACAAGTAGTAAATGCTGCAAACGCTGCATCTGATGCGGCACAAGCAACAGCTGATGCAGCATCAGATGCAGCTGATGCGGCACAAGCAGCAGCTGATGCTGCACAAGAAGTAGCTGATGAAAACCCAGGTGACGAAGACGCCGCAGCAGCTGCTGCAGACGCTGCTGCAGAAGCTACAGATGCTGCAAATGCTGCTACAGACGCTGCAAATGCTGCGGCAGAAGCTGCAGATGCCGCTACCGCTGCAGCACAAGATGCCGTAGATGCAGTTGCTGCATTATCTGCACAAGTTACTGAATTGATAAATAATTTAAAAAAACAAATAACTGCTCTTAGTAATCTTGTTATAAAAATACAAAAAAAAATAAAAGCAAGTAGTATTTTGTTTACATTAGATTTACCATTAACATCTGCAAAATCTCCAAAATTTATAGGACCAATTAAAAAATGTAACGACAGTCTTTGTATGAAATGGACACCTATGGAAAATGTTAAAAAATATTTAGTATCAAGATATTATAATTTATGCCATAAACCAGAAGAAACTTTTGTAGTAAATAGTACTAAATTTTGTGATACATCAGTAGATTTCTCTTTCCATTTAATTAGATACGATGTTAGATCATTAACTGAAGTACACACAAATGATGGTAAGAAACTTGCACAAAGTAAACCATCTGAAAAAAATACATTTATAAATAATTAAAATATATTATGATAAAGAAAAAAGAGAAAATAAATGCGTACTTCCCATTGGATTCAATACGACTGTTTTTGGTTCGCGTTGAGATACTTGAACAGTAATATTATTTTGTGGACTAATATCTGGGCCAATTTCTTCGTTTGATTCGCAAACAATTGCATTACTGTCGTTTTTACAAGCATCTGCAATAAGTTCGTCTGTTGGATTTTTTAATTCCAAATAAAATCCATTGCTAAAATAAACAACAACATTTCTTTCTGGTTGTTTCTTTTCTGGCTCTTTCTTTTCCTCTTCTATAATAATAACATCAGGATATTGCTGTTTTATTTCAGCAATAAACTCTTTTGTTGGATTTTCTACTGTTAATGTAGAGTCATTAACAATAAATGTAATAAGAATATCTTTGTTCATTTTTTATAATAATATCTATAATAAATAAAATATAATTTCAATTTTTTTATTCATCATCTGAATTAAATTGTTCCATATCATCTTCTGAGTCTTCGGAATCTTTTGATTCTTCATCTTTAACATGTACTTCAGGTTGTTCTTTATTTTGTTTCTTTTTTTGTGATTTTTGTTTTTCTTCCCAATCATCCTTATAACAAACACCTAAAAAGTTTCCACATTCCATTTCATATTTTTTATTACTCTTAATATAATTAATGAATTCATTTCTATTAGGAATATTTCTACCATAACCAGCTTCACTATGCCAATTTCTAAATGTACTATATAAGCTAACTACTGATACTGAATCATTGATATCTCTTGTATCGACAACAAATTCAGATAAGAATTCATAATATTTATCAGAATCGATTCTATATTTATCTGTAAAATGAGTGACTTTCTTAGGTTCACTAATTTGAAAATTGTTTTCTTTGTATTTTTTATAATAGATATTAAGTAAAATCCACATAAAGCCGGGACCCCAAGATTTCATTTTTTCAGCAAGATTTGGATCTTTCTTAAATTGTTTAGTTGTACTTTTAGGATCAATTTTATCAACGAATTCTGATTCAAAAGGAATAACTTTTAATCTTCTAATAGTACCGCCATCCATAACTGCTGGAAGTTGGGGTAATTTGTTACAAAGTAAACCCATTTTAAATTGAGGTTTGTATTCAAAAGGATCACCATAAAGTGCACGTGCTGGAATAATATCACCACCAGTATATTGTTTCATTTGTCCGACATACATTACATCATCATGTTCTGGTTCGTCAATAACAAGAAATCTTTTACCTCTTTTATCAGCTAATTCAGGAGTAGCTGCTGAAGAACTACCTCTTTTTCTAGTAATAATACCAGTTGGTAATTTTCCAAAATATTGACCCATAGATTCTTTTAATAGATCCATAGTTTGACTTTTACCGTTACCACCAGAACCAGTAAGAATTCTAAATACTTGTTGTCTAATATGACCATCAAGGAAACTTGAAAATGAAAGTAATGTATACTCTCTCATATTTTCTTCTGTCATAACTTGGTTAAAGTATTTATTAATTTCGACAATTTCTTTTGAATCAATTGTATAGTTGGGGTTATAATCATAACCAGTACTTAAAATGACATAATCTTCAGGAACACCTTTTCTAAAAATACCTGCTTCTAAATCATATACACCATTTTCAAAACCAATTAAATTGGGATTGGAATCAAGTTTTTCTTCAAATTTATCATCAATGAATCTGTTTGCAGCTGAAGATATAACAGAATTCTTAAATGATTCTGTTTTTAATTTTTCTACAATTTTCATTAAATCAGTACCTTTTTTAGTAGAATTGTCTCTATCTCCTCCAAGGCCAAATGAAGCTCTATTAAAGTAACTAATAGCTCTTTTACCAAACATTACAGCTAATTCATCAGAAATAATATTGGCTAAAGTATATGCTTGATCTACATAATGCCATCTATTATTATAGAATGCATACCATTTATTTTTGGTTTTAGAAACACATCTATATTCATACTTGTACATTTCGAATAGAACTTTGGCAAGGTCATCATGATTACCAGTTTCGGCATTTTCAACAGCTTTATTAATAGTTTCCATTAGTATATTATTATATTCTTCTGGACTATCTTGTTTAGCCCAATAATGAAGCGATGCAATTGTATAACCACCTAATTTAATGTTACTCCAAAATCTTCTACATTCATTTTCATTAAATTTATAAGGACATTTGCGAGAGAAATCAATAAATTCGTCAATGAGACCAGGGTCAATGTTATTTAAAGCCCAACCAACTGGAGCCCAGTCAGTATATTTATCAGCTCTTTTTTCAGAAAGAATTCGTATAAGTTTTCTGGCAATTTGTACATCGGGATGATTATTATTTACAATTGGTTGAATATAATTGTTTATTCTTTCTTGACGAATAATATTATTTTTTTGTTTTTTAGAACCATTATATTTATCATAAATAGTTTTAATATGTTGTTTCATTTTAGAACTTTGAAATTCTTCTTTTAATTCAACTGGTTCATCTTCATCATATCTACGAGCAGAAAATAAAACAGCCAATTCGTCTTTAGAATATTTGGTTTTATCTACTTCATTCATATCTGAATCATATACTCTTGTAAGAATATAATATGATTTTTGCCATTTTTTAGAACCATACATAAGCCAACCATTGCGCATTACAACTGATTCATCAATTACTTCATCAAAATCATTAATATATGGAATATCAACAAGAATATCACTATTCTTAATATATTCTTTAGCTTCTTCATGAATTAAAAATCTAATATTTACATCAACTGGAATTGGAAAAATAATATGAAATCCATCTTTGTAGTTATTTTGTTTTTCATCAAAAGTTGGTTTTGCTTTTTCAGTTACATATGCTTTTAATTCATGACAATCTTTAATATTAAGATATTTATTTATTAAGTTCATATATACTGCTGTAATTTCCTCAATATTTTTAACAGAATATTGTCTGGATTTATCATCAAATCTAAAATCATAATCAACGAACAAGGGTCCAACTTTTTTTTGTTTTTCAGTAATATATAATCCACCGTGTTGTAATACACCAGTTTCTAAGATTCGTTTATAAAGTACTAAAAATTTTTCATAGTCCATCCTATCATCAATAAAATATTTTCCAAAAGGAGGTCCAAAGCTAGTATGAGTATATTCTACCCCCTCGCCCTCAACTTTGTGTTTTTCTAAGAAATTATAAAATTTTTCATTGGTTTCTTTTATAATATCGGAAGAACACTGCTTCATATTATTATTAATTTTAATATTACTTTCTATCTCTATTTCGGACATCTTATATATCTAAAATACTATATTCTTAAGTAGATAAAATTTCATTTTTTTTAAGGACACAATTGTGTCTAAAATCTGTATATTTTATGTATTTTTAAGACACAAAAAATAAAAATATTCATTTGTATTGATTATTAATAAATTTCTAAAATATAATATATATAAATGGATTTTAAAGAAAAATATTTAAAATATAAATTAAAATATTTAAAATTAAAAAGTGAAATAGAACAGGATGGTAGTGGATTAAAAAATTTACGAGAACGTAAAAATACTATTCCAAATAGTGAACTTATTTCAAAAGTAGCTACTAAAGCCAAAAAAGAAAAAATGACTTTCTCAGAAGAAGCAAAAGAAGAATTAAGAACATCATTATTATTAAATAAATTCGATTTATTATCTTACAATTATAGTTATGTAAAATTAACTGATATAATAAATATTAATTTTCTTCATAATCGTCCATTATTTTCAGATTTTAATAATCCTGTTATAGATAATTTATGTTCACAAATTGAAGCCAGATTATTACAATATGGAGAAATTTTACCAACAGCAGAAATTCCTGCATTATGCTTAATATCATATTTTGGTAGTATTAATCCAGAATTAAATAGAATTACAATAAATACATTTAGACAATTTAATGGAGTTGTTATTAATGATTATTTAAATATTAAAAATTTATTTGCCGGTTCACATCAAACAGTATTTAATAATTATATAGCACAAGCATTAAGAGTTCCAAAAGTGTTATTTATATTTTCATTAAGAGGTACAAATGGTATTGTTTTACCACCAATTATTCCAAATAATCTTATTGTAATTAATTCAGTACAATCTAATGATACTATTGGAGCTGTTGATGATTTTGTATTTTGGCTTCTTGGTGTATCATTATATCATGCCAAGGTTAATAAATATACAAATAATATTATTTTATGGTCAGGAGATAAACAAAAAATATATGATGAAGTTAATGGACATTCTAATCCAAAAAATTTACAAACAGAATTATATTCTCAAGGACCTATTCAATTATTTCAAATAAATAATTTTAATGATGCAGATAATTTGTCATTAATTGAAGAAATAAGAAAATTATTAATTATTCCCAGACAAAGTAATATAATGGGTGCTCCTGATATTAGTGTATATAAACCAAATCGCTCTTTGTCAAGTTTACAAAAAAAGAATGCTGAAAAAGGTCAATATATAAAATCATATTGTTATGATAATTATATGGAAGACAGAGAATTACATGTTATAGATACAGCTATTTGTGGATTATTTTTTGAACAATTTATATCACATATTAATCAAATTCAATATAATGAAATGATTATAAGAGTAGAAGGGAGAATTTTACCTCCACTTGAAAGTGATGAAACAGTTGTTGGCGTTAAAAAAGAATATAATCCACAATTAGTAGATCCTTTTGCATATAACGATGCTGTATCTGGTAAATTACCAATTTTACCATAAACATTTATTAAAAAAATTGATTTTTTTTATTTAAAAATTTATATATATAATAAATCATATATATGTTTTACTGTCCAAAATGTTTAAATATTTATAATATTACAAAGAGCATAAAAATAAAAGAAGATTTAACTCAAAAAGGAGGTGATAATAAAATTGATGATATTATAGAAAAATTATTAGAAAATGAAAATCTTGATGATTATAAATTTACTGATAATGATTTAGAAAATTTAGAAAAATCACAAAATTATAAAAAGTTAAGTGCAAAACAAAAGGACTATATTTATAATTTTATAAATGATAAAGTAGAAAAAAAAACACCAAAGAATCCTGATACTTATAATAAAAATATGTATTTTATTTGTAAAAATTGTGGAAATTATGAAATAATTAAAGATGGTACTATTATTGCATCTAAAGAAAATTCAAAAAATGTAGTTTCTGAATTAACTTTTAATGCAAAAGAATATTTACAAATGCCAATTCTTCCAAGAACTCGTCAATATGATTGTCCAAATGATAAATGTGATTCTCATAAAAATCCTTCTAAAAAATCAGCAGCATTTATGAGACTTCCAAATTCATATAAAATGAGATATATTTGTGAATCTTGTGAAACTGCATGGATGACAAGTTAATTTATTATTTTTTTTATATAATATATATTTTATATTATGTCGCAAAAACTATATTTTCTTACTTTTGGAGCAGGAGGAACTGATTATTATGACGCAGTAGAAAGATTATGTGGACAAGCAGCTGATTTTGGTTGTTTTACTAAAATAATTAAAATAACTGATAAAGATTTAGAAAAAGATACAGAATTTTGGGAAAAACATAAGGATTTTATTGCAAATAATAAAAGAGGATTTGGATATTGGCTATGGAAGCCATATATTATTTATAAAACATTGTTAGATATGAGTGAAAATGACTTATTATTATATTTAGATTGTGGTTGTGAATTATATAAACCAAAAATGAATATATTTTTGTCTCAAATCAACTTAGTAAATCAAAAATATATATTAGGTACATTTGCTGGTTCGAATGATTTAAATTATACAAAAGCTGATTTATATTATAAATTTAACTTGGAAAATAATACTGATTTATTGCAAAAAAACCATATGCAAGCAGGAGCATTATTTATGAAAAATTGTAAATTAATTCAAGGATTATTTAAAAAATATTATGAATATTCATGTGATTATCATTTGATAGATGATTCGCCAAGTATAATTCGTAATCATTTTAGTTTTAGAGAACATCGACATGACCAATCAATTTTTAATATGTTAGTTAAAAAATTAAAACTACACAATTATGACTTAATTGCTACAAACCAAGGAATTGATTATAGAGTTCCAATATGGTATGCTCGAAATAAAACTGGTAATAGTTTAATTAAATAATTTAACAACTTTATATAAGATATTGAATAAAAAATTTGATAAATAAAAATTTAAAGACTTATTAATATATATAATAAAATGCCAGTAAAAGCTAAAGTAAATATAAAAAAAGACTATAAAAAACCTGATACTAAACGTAATAAAAAAATAGATGAAGCTTCATTAAAATCATCAGATGATGGAGATTCTGTTGATGATGATGACTATGAATCAGAGGATTATAATGAGGAATTATCAGAATCAGAAGAATTAAGTGAAGAAAATACTGAAGAACCAGAATCAGATGAAAATACTACTACTGAAGATGAAGATGAGGAAGTAGTAGAAAGTGAAGCAGAAAAACCAGAAAGTGATAATGAAAATGAAGAAGGAAGTGAAGAAGAAGCTTGTATGTATAAAAAAGCCAAGGTTAAAAATTTTGATGATGATGTAGAAGAAGAAGATGTTGAATTGGTATATGATGATGATAATATTAAATACGATGAAGTAGTAAAACCAGAAGAACGTATTACAAAACCATATATGACAATTTTTGAAAGAGTTCGTCTTTTAGGTGATAGAGCAAAACAATTATCACTTGGTGCAAAACCAATGATTAAAGGATTAGAAACTATGAATCCAAAAGAAATTGCTAGACTCGAATTAGAAAAAGGTGTTATTCCTCTAATTATAGAAAGAGTTTTACCAAATGGTAAAAAAGAAAGATGGCACGTAAATGAACTTTTAATAATAAATTAAATTTTAATAATTTTATCTGCAACAATTCTTTGATTTTGTTTTGCTAAATTTTCTAATGATTTATTTTTTATTGTATTAAATGCTACACAATTATGAGCCTCTAAATGTCTATGAAGAGCACAAAAATTACCACCACATTGACAGGAAAATCCCAATAGTCCTGTTTTTTTATTACATAAAGTACATTTATTAATGATAGGTTTTTGTTCTTTTTTAATTTCATTACTATTATTTTGTTTGACAATAGTAATATTTTCTCCTACATTTTTTGTTTCGTTTTGTACTTTAACGTTTGCCAATGAATTGATAATTTGTTCTAAAACAACTTGTGTATTGTTAGACATTATTAATATTTCAATATATATTATTTTTTTATATATTCAACTTTTTAATAAATTAATAATTGTCACATGAAGGGCATTTTTTGGTCATATATAAAATTAATATGATACATAAAATACAACATGTGCAAAATAAAGTTCCAGCTAATACTTGACCCATCAATGGATTATGCCATCCAGTTGTTGGACAACTTTCTGGTGCGGTGCCTGCAAAATTTTCTTTAATTAAAACCATTATATATAAATTATAATTATATATTTTTTATTTTTAATTATTTTTTCTTTCCATTTACTTTAACTTTTTTTTCTTCAGATTTTTTCTTAGTTATTTCTTTTTCATCAGATGATTTTTTTATAGTCTTTTCTTTAGAAATTTTAATTTTCTTTTCTTTATCTTCAGATGGTTTTTCTATAGTCTTTTCCTTTTTTTTATATCTATTTGCCTTATTTTCTAAACCTATTTTTATTAATTCTTGTACTTTCTCAAAAGTTAATTTATTAATTTCATCGTCTGTTAAATTTTTAACTGTTACTCTTAGTGGTTTATTTTTACCCTTTTTAGCAGTATCAACAACATTTAAATATTTACCATATTGTCCATCTAAAATTGAATATCTTACTTTACCTTCTAAATGTTCCCAGAATACATTTTTTCTTTTATTTTTTAAAACACTAATTGCTTCTTCTAATGTTACATTTTCCTTATCTTTAATTTTTAATTCTTCAGGTAAATTTTCTAATGGAGCTTTGATATCTCCCCATTTTAAATATAGTCCAAATTTACCTTTATTTACAGTTACGTGTAATCCTTCATGTTTTCCTAAATCTTTTGGATATTCAAGTAATTTTAATGCTTGTTCTAAAGTAATTGTATCTCTTGTTAATGGTTCTTTGATTGGTGCATAGATAGCTGTTGTTTTTCCAGTTGCCATTTTAATTACTGGACCAAATCTGGCAATTGTTGCTGAAATTTCGTGACCTAGTTCTGGATGTGTTCCCAATACTCTTGTCATATCAGATTTAATTGTAGATTTGCTTTCTAACAATTTTTCAACTACTGGATGAAATTTATTATAAAATTTATCTAATACTTTATTCCATACTTGTTCTCCTTCTGCAATTTTATCTAAAGAATCTTCCATTGATGCTGTAAATTTATAATCAACAATATCAGGAAAGTTTTTAATTAAAAATTCTGTTACAACTATTCCTAAATTAGTTGGAATTAATCTATTGTTTTCTTTACCAATTACAATTTTATTTACTGTTTCTGTAACTTTATCTTTTCCATTCCAATTTAATATTAAACAATCTTTTTCTTTACCTTCTACATCACCTAAAGTAACATATCCTCTGTCTTGAATAGTTGTTATAAGTGCTCCATAAGTACTTGGTCTACCTATATTTAAATTTTTTGGATCTATTTTATTAACTAATGTTGCTTCACTATATCTCATTGGTGGTTTTTGATATTCCTGAATAGATGTAATATTATTTACAGATAATTTGGTCCCAACTTTTGGTACTTTAATATCAACAATAGTATCTTCATCAAGTTCTTCATCATCTTTTTCATTTTTATCTTGATTTTTTAAATTATATACAATTAAGAATCCAGGAAAATCAATTGTATTTATTTGTGATATAAAAGTATAATCTTTAACTTTATCTCCATCTATATAAATATCTGTTACTTTTATTTTTGCAGGTTGCATTTGTGATGCAATTGTTCTTTTCCAAATTAGTTCATATAATTTAACTTCATCGTTTCCAATTTTATCTTTGCTTCCTACTTTTATAAATTCCACATTTGCATCAGTTGGTCTACAAGCTTCGTGTGCTTCTTGTGTATTTTTTGTTTTACCTTCATAATTAACTAATCTGTAATATTCTTTTCCATATTTTTTTGTAACAAATTTTCCAATATTATCTAATGCTTCTTTAGATAAGTTAACCGAATCTGTTCTCATATAAGTAATATAACCTGCTTCATATAATTTTTGTGCAGCAGCATTTGTTCTTTTTACAGTAAAACCAAGTTTTCGAGATGCTTCTTGAACTAATGTTGATGTTGTAAAAGGGGGAGAAGGATTTCTTGTACTATCTTTTTCAGTAATATTAGTAATTGAAAATTCAGATTTAACAAATAAATCCATTAGTTTTTTAGCATTTTTATCAGTATCTACTTTTGCTTTTTCCAGTTTAATTTCTTCTCCCTTCTTTTTCTTTATTTTCTCATAAAGTGAACTATTCAATAATTTATTTTTTGCAACTTCAAAATTACCATTAAATTTAAAATAGTTAGTATCACCCTTATCTATAAATGCCTTAATTTCATTTTCTTTATCTATTAAAAGTCTAGTAATCACACTTTGCACGCGTCCTGCTGATAAAGATGCACCTATGCTTTTCCATAAAATTGGTGAAATTTCAAAACCAATAATTCTGTCTAAAATTCTTCTTGATTTTTGAGCATTAACTAGATTCATATCAATTGTTCTTGGATTTTTAATTGCTTCATCAAGTGCAGATTTAGTAATTGAAATAAAAGTAATTCTTTTTGCATTTTTAATATTTAATTTTAATACATTTGCAACACTCCAAGCAATCATTTCACCCTCTCTATCTTCGTCTGCTGCAAGTAAAATCTCATCTGCCTTTTTTGCTGCTTTTTTTAATTCATTTACAGTATCAGTTTTATCTTTTATTTTTGTTCCTCCTCCTACTGACCCCATAATGTAATATGTTGGTTCAAAATTATTTTTTAAATCTACAGACATTTGTTTTGGATGTAGGTCTAAAATATGTCCTATAGATGCCATTACAATATAATCATCACCTAATATACTTTGGAGTTTTTTTATTTTACCCGGAGATTCTACTATTACTAAAGTTTTACCCATATAATTTATATATACTATGATTTATTTAAATGAATATTCATTTTTTTATATAACACCATGAACAAATATATTTAAATTATTTTTATTAAATAATTCATTAATTGTATTATTTATGTCGTTTAATGATACTTTATTAAGATTTTTCATATTATCATTAATTTGATATAATTCTAATAGTCCAAAATGATTTAATATATCAAGAGGATTTTCAATATTAAACATATAATGCGTTTCCCTTATTTTTTTACTTTTATTTAATTCATTTTCTGTGATTCCATTATCTTTTAAATTCTGAATTTCTTTTATAATTGCATTTATACATTCTTTTGTTCTTTTTGGATCAACACCTACATTAATAATAAATACACCTTCATGTAAATAACTTAAATTATATGAATAATTATAATAAGTAATTCCTAGTTTATTTCTTAATAATTTAAAAAATCTAGATGAACAACCACTTGATAAAATATCACCAATTATATCATAATGTAATTGTTTATTTGAAAACATCGAAGTAGAACGATATGTAATCATAATATTAGATTGTGAAATATAATTATCTTTTATTAAATGAAATTTAGGTTCTTTTTGTATAATCTCACTTGGAATATCTAATTCATAATCTTTTTTATCAGTATATTTAATATTTCCTAAATTTTTATTAATTCTAGTATATACTTTTTTATCATCAAAATTACCTGTTACAACAAATATTGTATTTGGAGGAACATAATATTTTTTAAAATATGATTCTAAATTATTTTTAGTAAAAGACATTATATTTTTTTTTGTTCCAATAATAGGTAATTTTAAATTAGAATTTTTAAAAACTTTCTTATTAATTTCATCATTTATCATTTCATCAGAATCGTCTACTAACATATTTAACTCTTCTGTTATTACTCCTTTTTCATTATCAATATCTGATTTTTTAAAAGATGGATTTTTATAAATATTAGAAATTATATCTATAAATTCATCTGTATCTTTTTTAGATCCATATAAATAATAATGTGTACTTTCATATGATGTTTCTGCATTATATTTTGCACCTAAACAATCTAATCTCTCAACAAGTTTTTTATCTTTAAATAACATATGTTCTAAAAAATGGGATATACCATTATTTTGTTTATCTTCATATCTTGAACCAACTTTTACAAATATACCTACAGCAACAGATTCAAATTTTTTATTTGGTAATAATAATATTCTTAATCCATTTTCTAATGTTTTTCTTATTATTTTAGAATTCATTTATAATTAATTAATAAAAAAAATTTAATCAAAGTTATAATTTGGTGCAATAAAATTATTGACAATTCCGCAAATTTGCCCATACATTGCATAAGGATCCGGATTTGTTTTGAATCGATGATATTCGTATAAACAGTCATTTCTGTTAAAAAATGAAACTATATTCTCAAATTCAATATCGGTAATTTCGGAAAGTCGATTAATAGTTGCATTTAAATTTGTATCAACTAGCTGTTGTATATCTCGTAAATTATATTTTTCTGCCAAGTAACTATTTTCTCGAAACTCAAAACCTGATTTGTTATCTAATATATTCTTTCTGTGTGAAAGCATTCTACGATATTCTGTTAATACGATATTTTTGAAAAGAATTACATTTCGTGTAAATGCAATTTCTATTTGCTTTTTTTTCATTTTACTCTGTTCATCATTATTTCGACATAATTTCTGATAGATATTTGCAAGTTCATTTTTCTCATAATTATATGGTGAAAATGCTGTTAAATATCCTTTAGTATTTTCGCAAATAAATTGATTATCTGGATTTTCTAAATCTACATAACATCCTCCATCAATACGTGTCGGTAAACCAAAAAATATATGGTCCTTTTCATTACCAAGTAAATCATCATATTGAATTGCCAATTCATATAAATTTCGTCCAGTATATTCCATTAAAATTACAAACCATTTATCAACCAAAGCAATGTTAATAAGAAATGTAATTTCTCTTTCAATTGAAATTGCATCATCGCTCCTATAACGTCTATCTAAATCGTTGTAATAGATATATTTTTTATATTCAAATAGAGTTATATTATCTGACCTATTTTCATAAACATTGTTGTATTCATGATTTTGCCGCCACTTGTCATCATATGGACTATCAATACCATCTTTAATTTTTCTTGATACTGTAAATGGAGGGGATTCTAACATAGGATCAATTAGTACAATATAAATTTTATGATGTGGATTTTCTCTTTTAATATTTCGTAAGAATAAAGGATATTGCTGGTCATACATAATTTCAATAACCATTTGGCCATTAATTTCTCGTTTCATATGAGCAGCCGAACCAACAGCAATATAGACAATTTTATTGCCATTACCATCGTTATAGATGTAATTAACTAAATCCTCAATATTAAGCTGTGCCATTTTTATATAGTTTATCTAATTATGTTTATAAAAATTTCAATTTTTTTTAATAAAAATTGATTTAAATAATTTCTAGTATAATTAAATATATAAAATGTCTGTAATACCTCAACTTTTACCTCTTGAATTAAATTCCGAAGAAAGAAAAAAAAAGGTACTTGGGAATATAATTAAAATGTTAACTAACAGAAAACTCCTTAAAACCGAAAATTTAAAAGATAATATTAAAAACTTAATAGAACAAGATTCCGATAATGAAATTTATAAAATTAAATTAGATAATCCAGAAGTTTATTATGACAAATCTGTTGGAAATACTTATTATGTAAAACTACTTCACCAAAAAATTACAGGTGTTTCTAAAAATTCTAATATTGGCGATTTTATCTACTCAATTAAAAATGCTCCAAAATTAATTGTGGCATCTGGTGTAACAAATAAGGCTTTACAACAATTACAAGAAGAATTTCCAAATAGCGAAGTTTTTACTGAACCTGAACTAATGATTGATTTAGTTTCCCATGTTGCAGTACCAAAACATGAAGTTTTATCAGAAGAAGAAACAAAAATATTTTTACAAGATTATATTCTTAAAAAAAGACAACTTCCTGAAATGTTTATTAGTGACCCAGTATCTAAATATTTTAATGCTAAAGTAGGTCAAGTATTTAGAATAATTAGACCGAGTGAAGTTTCTGCTGAAAGTATTTATTATAGAATCGTAATTCCTGGTTCTGGAATTGAAAAGTAATTTATTTTATAAGTATATAATATCTCAATTAATATATATTTAAAAATGTTTATTAATGGTCCTATTAATGTTGTAAGACTAGAAGGGTCAATAAATAATATAAATAAAATAATTTATGTATTCTTTGATTATCATTCTCCACTTGGATTACAAACTGAATGTGAAAGTTATGATAGCGTCAATGTAATACAATATTTATATAATTTATTTAAAACAACAAATAAAACATTAGATTTTTTTTTAGAAATAAAACAATCATTTATAAAAAAAGAAGTAAGTCCTTTTAAAAATATTTATATTAATGAAATTGCAAAAATGTATAATAAAGTTAAATTTAATGATAAATCAAGAAAAGATATAAAAAGTAATGTACGCTTTCATTACTTAGATATTAGAGACCATTTAGAAAAATATATTTACATTAATATTGATATCTTGTATAATTCTGCAAAAAGTTTAAGAATGAATAAAGATATATTTTCAACTGAATTCCATAATATTTTAAATTCTTGTACACAATTAATTTATGAATTAGAGCTTTATAAAAAATATTTTGCAGGTATTCAAATAGCCAGAACTGCAAATAATAATAATGAACCAAAAGATATGATTATATACTTTCTTGACAAAATTACAAAAAAATATAAAAATGCAGATATTATTAAAAAACTTAAGAATACTTATTTTAAAGATATTACTGAACATATCGATATATGTTTAGAAAATTTAAAAGAACTACAAAAATTAGTACAAGATAAAGAAGATTATGTTTATAGATATTATGATGAAAAAATAAAATACAAAGGCGAAAATTTAAATAATTATATTGACATAGAAGAATTGGATAATTTTGTATTTCACTGTGATAAATTAATAGAAAAAATTAATTATTACATTTTGTATATATTTTGTAAATTAACTGATATATATTTTATTAGAAGATTTTTAGATAAAGATTATATAACAAATGCATTATCATATACTGGTTCAGCCCATTCTATTAATTATATTAATTTATTAGTCTCTTATTTTGATTTTAAAATAACACACTTTTCATATTCAGAAGAAAAAGATTTAGAAAAATTAAATAATATAGCAAAAACTGATATTAAATTATTAGATTATACATTACATCCTTCACAACTAATACAATGTTCTGACTTATCTACGTTCCCTAATGATTTCTAACTTTTATTAAAATTTTATTATTTTTATTTTGAACTTGTTTAATAACTACAGATGAATTATTTGTTATTTTTTTATTTTGTTTATTAACAACTATAGATGATTTAGTTGTTTTATTATTGTATACTCTTTTATTAACAACTGTAGATGTTTTTGTTGTTGTATTTTTCATTTGTACACCTGTTGATAATAATGGTATTTGACTATAACCTTTCTTTTTCATATTTGTATGTAATGCATATAAACAATTATTTAATGCAAAATTAGAATTTAAAAGTGGCAATAAAGATGATGTTAAAGCACCTCCATTTAAATTGCGATTAGTTATAGTAAAATCTGGATTTGTATTACTAACAGGTAAATAAACATTATATGCATCTTCACTTGTTTGTGCATCTTTACAACCACTCATTGCATATATATTTTTACCAATTAAAGATGAATATTTAGCACTATTATTTTCTAATAATACTACTTTACCATTTGATTGTGAATATAAATATGGTAAATCAATAGTTGTTCCTGAATGACAACTATCCATTATACAATTTAAAATTGTTTTTGAATTTAATTTTGAAAATATATTTCTTAATGTATCATCAATAATAAAATTTAAATCCACTGGACAAATACATTCATCTTTTCCATCTTTTTCATCTCCTTTATATTGATCTCTTACATATGAACCATGACCAGAATAATGAAAAAATATTTCAGTTGCATTATTATTATTTGCTCTGGTAATTAAACCATTTAATTCATTTAACATATTTTGTTGTGTTGGCATTATAAAATTAGGAGAATCATCACGCATAATTATAATATCATTTGATAAATAACCTCTTTTTTCTATCAAATATTTGCGCATCATAATAACATCATTAATGCAACCAGAAAGTTCATAATCAGTACCAATATAATTAATACCTATTAATAAGGCCATTTTTTTTGACATTTCTATATAAAATTATATTATATAATAATAATTTTATAAGTTATAAAATTTATTTTCTTACTTTAATCATTTTTGCAGAATTTACTCTTACTGCATGGTTTACTTTAAAAGTATTTACTTTTGATGTTGTTGTAACACCTTTTACTTGAACTGGTTGTACAACTGATTGTGTTGTTACAGATTCTACAATAACTGGATGTAATGTTTTTAATTCTTGTGTTGTATTAGATTTAACTGGTTGTGGTTTAACTGGTTGAGGTTTAACTGATTGTGGTTTAACTGATTGTGGTTTAATTGGTTGGGGTTTAACTGGTTGGGGTTTAACTGGTTGTGTAGTAATTGATTGTATTTGTGCTGTTTGTGGTACAATTGGTTTTGGTGTTACTGGTAATTTTCCATCTTTTTCTAATTTAATAATATCTTTTGTTGATGATAATTGAGGTAATTGTGTATAACTATTTTTAGTTATTTGATCATAGATATCAGGTAAACAATTAACAAAGTCTATATTTTTTGCTAAAGAATTTAATATAGAACATGTTAATGCACCTCCAGAACAATTTTTTGCAGAAATACAAAAATCAGGATTATTGCTATATATTGGTTTATAAACTTTATAAACATCTGCACTTGTTTGATCATCTCTACAACCACTTATTTGAAAAATATTTTTTTCTAATAATTCTTTATCAACTTTTGATGTATTTTTTATTAAAGATATTTTGTCTGTTTTAACACCATATTTGTATGGTAAATCCATATTTGTTCCTGAATGGCAGCAATCCATAATTACCATCATTGGTACATTATTATTTAAATTTTCTAAAATAATTCTTATATCGTTATCTTCTATTAAATTTAAATCAGATGGGCAAATGCATTCTGTTTGTCCATCATCTTCATCACCAACAGTATCTTTAATCCATGTACCATGGCCAGAATAATGAAAAAATATTTCATCACAATTACTAATCTTTGATTTATTTACTAATTCATTAAGTGCGTTTATAATATTAACTCTAGTTGGTGTACTAAAATTAGCTGAATCGTCTCTTAAAACTTTAATATTTTCTGGTAAATAACCTCTTTTTTCAATAAGATATTTGCGAACCATAATGATATCATTTATACAACCATATAATTGATTTGGGGTATTAAAATAATTAATACCAACTAATAATGCATATCTAGACATATTTATATATATATATTATATAAATAATTTTAAAAAATATTATATTTTAATAAATCTTATAGATAAAAAAATTTAATTAATTCTGTCTTGTTCAACTCTGATACGAGGAGCAATATTCATTGCCATCATTTCTTGTATTACAAGTTTAAATGCATATGGAATCATAACCTTTGAAATCTTTGTATAATTCTTACATGATGGACAGAAGTGTAAGTCATTTGTTGAAGAATGTGATTGATTATCTTTCTTGAATAATCTTTGTGCAAAAAGACCACATAAATCACAAATAAATGTGGAATATGCATCAGATGTATCAAGTAATTTTTCTTTAAGGAATTTAGCAATACCGTGTGCTAATAATGAATCACGTTCCATCTCACCCAATCTTAAACCACCATCACGTGATCTTCCTTCTGGAGGTTGGTGCATAAGTAATGTTTTAGGTCCTCTTGCACGAGCGTGAAATTTGTCTTCTACTAAATGTTTAAGACGGAGATAATATGTTGGGCCAATAAAGATTTCTGTTTTAAGTTTCTGTCCTGTCATACCATTATATAAGTATTCTTTACCTGAGTTTGCATAACCTAATTTAACTAATTCATCACGAATACTTTCTATATCTACACCATTAAAGGGTGTACCATCACCTTCAACTCCTTTGATTGCACAAGATTTACCCATAATACATTCAATAATTTGGCCAAGTGTCATACGCGAGGGAATGCAGTGTGGATTCAAAATAATATCAGGTGAAATTCCGTGTTTTGTAAATGGCATATCAGATTGTCTTAAATAGAGCCCTATCGTACCTTTTTGCCCCATTCTGGAATTTCCACACCATACTGGCATACCATTGCGTCTTACATATATGATACCACCATTTTCATTATTATCGGCAACTTGACAACAATATACTTTTCCTTTATAATGAACTTGTCTATCTTGTTGTTGACCATTACCTTTATTTTTATTAACTAAAGGTTCATTTTGAGATTCTATAATAGTAAGTCTATAAGCATCAGTATTTGCTTTAATTACTACATTTGTTTCATCTGGTTTCTTCCAGATATATTTAAAATCAGCTTTATATTTAATTAATTTATTTGTTGAATATCCAGCGTGTAAACATAATCTTTGAAAATCATCTGCTAATTTATCCGATGAAGTATCATATCTTCTTGTTCCATTTTCCATAGTATGACCATCACCTAACATCATTGATGAAATTAATAATTGTGAATGTTCTTTACCTAAACACCATACCCATTCAGGCATTTGTTTATTAGTTGCTCCTGTGCTAAGTGGAGCAAAATATTCTACATACCTTCTATCATAAATATTATATCTATTATCTATTATATCAGTACTATGATCTTTTCTAGGGCAAATTTCAATTTGTAAATCTCTTTCTAATTCATGAAGTTTATTTCTAACTCTTTCTTTATGTGCAGCAATACTGAATGTTCTTTGATGTACATGGCCTTCAGCCATCCAAATACCAAATAATTCAATAAATGCTTCAAGTTTAACTTCAAGTTGGGGTTTTTCTTTATAACCAGGAATTATAAACTTATATCCTTCCATATCTAAAATAATATGTTTATTATCTGTAATAGTTCTGCCATTACCATTATCAACATTCTTTTTATAACATCTCATTTTACCTTCAACATCTTTTGCTTCTTGTACAATGAAATTTTTCTTATCGCGATTAGAAGTATACATTCTATGATTAAGTGTAACTTTAAGATTTACTTGATTTGATTCAATTTCATAAATATTTTCATCACAATCATAAGCCATTGTTTCAGTAACAGGTAAATATTGTAATTCATTATTAACGAGTGATGCAACTTTTTCTCCTTTTGAAATTTCATTAATAGGTTTCCATCCTGTCGATGTTAATACATCATGATCAGGTGTATAGCAGCAGAACTTGTCCCCTATTCTGGGCACTCTTTCTGATCTAATACGAACTTTTCTCATTTCATAACCTTCAGAATTATAAATATTAGTGTATACTTTGTCAATAACACCTGGAGTATAAGATTTGTATACAACAGAACTATCTTTGAATACTTTATTTGAATTACCAACAGGTTGAATAGGAGAAACTTTACCAATAATAATATCACCATCAACAATTGTTGTTTCTTCTGGTATATAACCTTTTTCATTAAGTTTATCATAAGAACCGTGTTTCATACCAGTTACTTTTGAAGGATTTGGTTTCATAAATATGTCATCTTGTGAAGTAGATTGGTTCTTTTGAATTTGAGCAAATTCTTTCTTAAGTGATGTAGATCTAAAAAGACCTCTATCAATTGAACTTAAGTTAAATACAATAGAATCTTCTTGATTGAAACCAGTATATGTGCTAATAGCGACAACTATATTTTCACCAGATGCCATAATATCAGTATTATTGTATTTACTTGCTCTTGTTGTAATAAGAGGTTTTTGAGGATGATATAAGATATAAGAGATATCTAATCTGTCTCTGTAATTAGAAACATATAAACCCATACCTTGTTTAGATTGGGCATAGAAGAAGATATTACGAGGTCCTGCATTATGATTACAGAATGGAATATTTGATACAATTTCACCGATTAAAAATGATGGATGAAATTCACAGTGTGAATATTTTGTATACATTAATTCATCGTTATATCTATTTTGAGTTTCATTGGTTTTAATTTCTTTGCCTTTGTCAATAGAAGTAACCATTTGTTGTCTCATTTCTTCTAATTTTTCTACTTTATCACAAACCATAAGATAAGGTTGTTCTTCCATATCAATATATTCAATTATTCCTGGATTTTCAATTAAGAATTCTTCCCATGAAGTAATTAATCCTTTTGATTTATCTGATTTATTAAGAGATATTTTGCTGAGTAAATTTTTACTTAATTTTACTTCATTATTTTCTACTTTCATAACTGGTCTATATAAACGACCACCATCACAATAGATTCTAATTTCTTTTTCAGGGACATCCCAAACAATAGAAATAAGAGGATTAAATGAACCATCTTCTTTATTCTTTCTTAATTCATCATTAAGTTTAATAGCGCTATCAGTTACACCAACCCATTCACCATTAATAAATACTTTTGTCATATTTTTAATTTTTGTGGGATTAACATCTCTTAAATCAGTTACGCGTCTTTTAATAAAATTCTTAATTAATCCTAATTGTGATTGTTCGAGAATTGAAATAGATGCAATTAAAGCTAAGTGTTTAGTTAAACCTACCTTAGCGTGTTCTGGTGTCTGGACACAACATAAAAGTGCAGCACTTGACTGATGTAAATGTCTTGGTCCAGTTAATTTGCTTGTTGAAGCATCGCCACCTGGAGCATCAACACGACGTAAAAATGAAAGTGTTTGTAGATATGATAATCTTTGCATCATTTGTGCAACACCCTTACGTCTTGGCCAAGCACCTGTTAATAATGATGCCTTTATACCTTGTTCAATTGTATTGGGCTTAATTTGATTAATAATATTAAGAGGTTCATCATCTGAGCCTGAACGTTTCTTAAAAAAGTTACCACAGTTATTTAACATTTGTCTATAGAATTGTCTAAATAATTCCATTAAAAGATCACCTGGTAAATCAACTCTTTTATTAATATATGAATCTCTGTCATCGATAGGAGTTCTACCAATAGCTGATTTTAATAATTTGTTAATCATATAGCCAAGATAATATGCTTTGTTAACTAATGAACCTTCAATATGAGGTAAAAAGTTATTTTGTAAAAGTGTTAAAATATGTGTACGTTTTTGATTTGTTTTAATAGATTTATCACCTTCTACATATTTTTTAAGAACTCGTAATTTAGCAGATAAATATTCAATAGCTTGTTCTTGTGTAAGAATTTTAATTCCTTCTTTATCTGTTTTAGAAAATGTAAGACCTGTGCGGATTTTATCAATCATTTCAAAATCACTGTCATCTGAACAAATATAATTAATAATATCACGGTCAGGTTCAACACCTAATGCTCTAAAAAGAACAAAAATATTGACTTCATTAAGAATTGGTACACGAATAGTAATATTTCCATCTTTCTTAATTTTAACTGAAATAATTTGTGTAATACCATGTGGTTTGTATGATTTAGAATTTACTTGAACAGTATAAAGTTCATTGCCAGAATCTTTCTTTAAAAATACTAATGGTTTATTTTCAACCATTCTGTCTTGACAAATTACAACTTTTTCTGAACCATTTACAATAAAATAACCACCTGGGTCATATTCACATTCATTTTTATTGTATCCTTTATAAAGATTAAGTGCACAATATTTAGAACGTACCATTAATGGTAAATTTGCAATTGGAACATTATCTTCTGGTTGACCTACAACTTTAATAATTTTTTCATCAGTTGCAATGTCAATTACTTCTTGAACTTGTGTTACTCTTGCGAGTAGTTTGCAAGCATAAGTTAAATTTCTATTACGAGCATCTGATGGAAACATTGGTTCAATATCATTATCAAGAGTTGGTTCTTTTATACTAATATTTTCATATTTGAATTTATATTTAATAACTTTGTTTTTTGTAATTTTTTCAAAAAATGTATGTTCGCCATTTTCTAAAAATTGTCTAATATCTTCATCAAAAAATTTATTCATCGAATTATATAAATGACTATACAATACAAAATATCGATTAAAATATAGATCCATAAACTTAAAGATATCATCAGTCGATAAATCATTCTTATCCATTTTTACTTTATCCATATATATAATATAATTAAGTAATATTATATTATATTATCAAATTTTTATGTAATTTGGGGGTTTTTCTTATATATTTTTTTTGGATATTATATGTTTATTATCATTAAAATCCTTCATTAAACTATTAAAATCATTCATTGAATTACCAAACATACTAAATAAAGGTCCAAGATTATTCATTTGCTCATCAATTTGCCCTTTTGATAATGGTTTCTTGCCAATATTTTCTCTCATATTATTTGTTAATTCTAAAAATTTATTTGGATTAAACATATTATTGAATACTTTATCTAATTCTTCATCTGTACAATTATCTAAATCATTAAAATTTGGCATATCCGGCATTGATAAATTATCACTACTTAATAATTCATATTGTTTAACATATTTATCTAAATTAAAAAAATAATTCAAATTATCATAAATAATATAAAATGGAATAGACAATATAAAATTTATAAATTCTAAAAATTCTTGAACTTTTTTTCCATATTTAGTTATTTTAGATAATTCCTGAACTTTTACTTTTTCCTTAACTTCTTCTAGATTTATGTTTAACATTAAAAATAAATTTTCATACATAAATATTGCCCCGATTAATAATAAATATATTTTTCCAAAAACTAAATATGATGTTCCCATAAATATATTTGCCATTAAATTAATAAAGAAAAATAATGATGTTTTAATTGATTTAGATAATAATGATTTTAATAAACAAAATACTGATAATCCAAAATTAAAATTATATAAATACCAAAAGATAAAACCTACAAAGATTTCTAACATTTTAATAATTTATATAATTTATATTTGTTTATGTGTTTTTTAAAAAGTTCAGGAATTTATAATTTCCATATAATTTCAGTTTTCCTGAACTTTTTTAAAATCTTATTTATTTCTCCAAATTGGTCTAAATTATTAAATTCTGAATATTGACCTAATTTTTTATTACATGATAATCCAGATGGATGCGAAGAAATTACAAAATGATGTTTAGTTTCATCTATTAATTCTTTTTTTGATAATGCAAAAGAACCCCATAATACAAAAACAATATTATTACAATTATCACTTATATATTTAATTACTAAATCTGTAAATTTTTCCCATGCTTTAGCATGACTTAACTTACACCCTTCTTGAACAGTTAATGCAGTATTTAACATAAATACACCTTTGTATGCCCATAATTCTAAATTACCATTTTTTGGATAATTAATTAGATGATTATATTTAACCGCATTTTTAAATATATTATCTAATGAAGATGGAATTTTAATATTATCTGGAATTGAAAAAGATAATCCCATTGCTTCCGGAACTTTTTTATCATTAATAGTATGACTGTTAAAATATGGATCTTGACCTAATTGAATAACTTTAATTTTATTTAAAGGTGTATATAAAAATGCATTAAATACATTATCAGGATATGGGAATATAGAAATTTCTCCATTAGTTTTTTTTAATACATTGGAAAATATTCTATTTAATTTATCTATTTCTGCCTGAACTTCAGGTAAATTAAAAAATGGTTTCCAAGAAGAATGTATTTTTAATTTTCTAAAATCTACATTAAAATCAGAATATTTTTCTTTCCAATTAGTTGTCATTTAATATAGATTATATTAAAATAATTATTTATATCAATTTTTATCATTGTTTAATATATAATGGAAACTCAATATTATAAAAAATATCTTAAATATAAAACAAAATATATAAAACTAAAACAACAAATAGGTATGGCACGTAAACATTCAAAAAGACCTCGTTATGTAAAAGAAACTTATGACGAAGATACTGAAGATTATGATAATAATTACGATGATAATAATTATGACGATGATACTTATGATGAAGGAGATTATGATGATAATATAAATGATAAATTAAAACAATTACCAAAACCATTACAAAAATGTTTAAAACAATTAAATTTATCCAATTTTACAGATAATCCTGACGTTATGAATATTATTGCACAATATTTACAAAATTATTTACAACAATATGGAAAGGATTTTATTTCTAATCCACAAAATCTTAAAAAAATATTCAAAAAAATACCCAAATTTATTTAATTGTGCGTTCACATTTAAAGAAAAATATATATAATATTATTGTAGAGACTAGAAGAAATTCTATATCTACCTGCTCGCATAGCTCAGCTGGTTAGAGCGCTCGACTGTTAATCGAGAGGTCATTGGTTCGATCCCAATTGTGAGCGCAATCCTTTATGGATTTGCTATACTTTTATTATTATTAAGTTAATAAAAATTAATTTAATAAAAAAATTTGATAAAAATATACTTAAAGATTTATTTTCTATATTAATATTAGATGAATAGTTATAAAAATTCTTTTGATAATTTAAGAGATATGTTTGATAATATTGACTTTGATGATTTGGATAATGAATCGAATGAAGAGACCAAAGTGAATAATAAACATACTCAATCTAACATATCTAAATGCACTAATTGTGATTCTAAAGATAATATAATTGAAGACTTTTCCCTTGGTATTGTTGTTTGTAAAAATTGTGGACAAGTTTTAGATAATATTATAGATTCAAATCCTGAGTGGCGTTCTTTTGAGGATGACAATAAAGGAGATAGTGCAAATAGATGTGGTTTTGGTGTATCAAAATTGTTACCACAATCTTCTTTAGGAACGACAATTGGTGGAGGTAGATTTAAGAGTAGAATTAAGACCCTTCATAGTTGGAGCGCAATGCCATATCGTGAAAGAAGTTTACATCAAGTATTTAAGCAATTCCAAGAAAAATGTGCAAACACTGGTATATTAAAATGTATTGAAGATGACGCAAAAATTATGTATAAAGCTATTTCAGAATGCAAACACAATGATGGAAAAAATAAAGATAAATATATAATTATTAGAGGAAAAAATAGAATAAGTTTAATTGCTGCTTGTATTTTTTTTGCTTGTAAAAGAAAAGGAATGACAAGAAGTCCAAAAGAAATTGCAGATATTTTTGATATTAATTATACTGATATCACAAGAGGCTGTAAAAACTTTCAAAAATTTATTAAAAAAGGTAATATTGATATAAATACTGGTTTTAGTTTACCAGAAGATTTTGTATCGCGTTTTTGTAAAGAATTACACATAAAAGATAAATATGTAGATGAAGCAATTAATATTGCCAAAAATATTAGACAAATGAATATTGCTTCAGTTCATACACCATTTTCAATTGCTACATCAAGTATTTTACTTATGGCTGAATTTCACAATATTGATAATATTAATAAAAGAAGATTAGCAAATAAATTTGGTGTATCAGAAGTAACAATAAGCAAAACTTATAAAAAAATAGAAGAATATAAAGAAATACTTAAATCACAACAAAAAGTTGACGAATTTATAAAAAAACAATTAATTAAAGATATTAACCATAAAGTACCACAAGAATTATTAACACGATTCCAAAAATTTAATATTCCAACAGAAAAATCTGAATTAGAACATTTTAAATTCAATTACTCAAAGTTATTTTCAGAAAAAAATATATTTAATAATATTCATAACACTGACCCGCAACAAATGCGTCAACAAATTAAAAATATTTCAATAAAATTTAAAACAAGAAAATCACCAACACTTACTTCAAGTATGAATACTATTGTCAAAACTTTTTAAATATTTTTCAAATACTTCTACTTTTTTATTTATTACGAAATAACTATCGATTTTTTTATAATCGATAATTATTTCAATACTGCTACCATTATCTGGTGATAATAGAGATAATTTATTTGTTTTACTATTAAAAGATTTAATTTTAAATTGCTTATATTGCCAAAAATCTTTACTTGTTTGAACATCAACACAAAAATTACCTTGTAGAATACACCAGTTTTTATATTCCATTTTTTAATAATTAACTTAAATTATTAAATTAAAAAATCAATTTTTTAATAAATATTTATCATCTAAATAAGTCTTAGAATCAAATTTACCATCACTATCTTCTAATAAAGCCATATCTAAAATTTCACTTATATGATTTACTATTTTAACTTCAAAACCATTACTTAATAATTTATCATCAGCTTCTTTGATTTTATTAAAATCTTTTTCATTTTCTTTAGGAACAAATACTAATTTAATTCCTGCTTTTTTAGCACCTAATAATTTGTATGCTAATCCCCCAATTTCTGTAATATTGCCATTCATTTCAATTTCACCTGTCATTGCAATATCATTTCTAATCTTTTTACCTAATATTCTTGAAATAAATGCAGTTGTAAATGCTGACCCAGCTGATGGACCATCTTTTGGTGTTGCGCCATCAGGTGTATGAACATGTAAACCATTGGGGTATTCTTTAATAAATTTCTTTCTATGAACATCTTTTAATAAATTCATTGCTGTTGTAAATGCAAATGAAACTGATTCTTTCATTACTTTACCTTGTGAACCAGTTATTTTAAGTACAAATTTATCTTTACCTCCTACAAAATTATTATAAATAAGAATAGGTATAATACCTCCACTACCATTTGTAGTTGCATATAAGCCATTTATAATACCAACATCAGGATGTTTATGTATTGTTTTTATATTCATAGATGGTTTATTTAAATATTTCTCTATAATTGTTCTATCTAAAATTACAGGATGTTCCTTTGAAAATTTATCTTTGGTATCAAAAGTATTTCTTTTATAAATTCTATCTAAATTAAGCTTTAAAAATAAGGTTTCGAGTTTTCTTTTTAATTCTCTTACACCTGCTTCAAAAGTATGTGATTCAATTATATATTCAATATCTTCATTACTTAATTTAACAGATCCGTATTCTAAACCTATACCTTCTGATATTTCTTTTAATAAAAAGTTATTGGTAATTACTAATTTATCTGCAATACTATAAGGTTTGACTTCTATCTTTTCCATTCTGTCTAACAAAATTTTATCTACTTTGGCTGCATCATTATATGAGAATACAAAGAGAACTTTATTAATTGGAAATGTTACTTCTTGGAAAAATTTATCATTAAATGCATTATTTGTATTTGTATCAGTAGTATGTATAAGTACATTAAATATTTCATTTACACCATGTTTGGCACATGCTTTATCTAATTCATCAAAAAATAATACACAACGAGATTTACCTGCATCAACCATTTTTCTAACTATAAGACCCGGTTGAGCAGCGCTATATGTATACGAATGACCACTCAATACACAACCATCTTCTAAACCACCTAAATTAATTTGTACAAAAGGTATACCAAGAGCATCTCCTAATCCTTTAGCAATTAATGTCTTACCAACACCAGGTGGACCAACTAAACCAATTGCTTTACCTAAACTATTTGGATTAGTAAGCCATTTACCAATTAATTCTTGCATTACTCCTTTACATTCTTCATGACCAAAAACTTTTTCATCAAGTGTTTTCTTTGTCTTTTCTAAAAATTCTCTACTTTTATCAATATCATTACCTAAATTTTTAAAAATATCATCATCTTCCCCTATCCAAGGAAAGTTAATTAAAATATTAACATAGGTTAATTGTTTATAATATTCACTTGAACCAGATTTCATTTCGTCAATTTTTTCAAGAGCTACTTTTTTAATATTTGCTGGCATATTTCTACATAATGCAACTTGTTTTTTTAAATCAACATCGTCTGAAGTCATCATTTTAAGTTTTTCAAGTTCAGACTTAATTGAAGCAGATGATTTTCTTAATTTAATTTGCGATGTATAATTCAAGTTTTTATATATAATATCTGCAATTATTCCACTTCCATGTTTTTTATCCTTAGTTAATCCAAATAATAACCCAGCAATATTAATACAATCATCTGGTCCTAATAATAATAATTTAATTATGTTAAACATATTTTTTAATTGATTATTATTTTCTTTATTAAATTCAGACATTAGATTTTTAAAACTCATTTTTGAATATTTTGCATATTTTTCATAATCTTGTTCTGTTTTTTGTAATAATGAAGTTTTATTATATGATATAATTTCTCCAATAGTTAAATTTTTAAGATAAATATTCTTAAATTTATCATTAATATATTTAATAGAATTAATATGACTTTCCATATCTTTTTTCTTATTATATATATAATTTTTACAAATTTGTGATGTTCTTAATAAACTATTAATAGGTTCGTGTATATAATATCCATCAAAGCTATAAATAACACTCTGATTTTTTATTTTAATATCTATTTGAGCATAATTTTCTAATATAGCATCATGTTCTGAATCTTTTATAAAACTATCAATTAAATTTTCTTTATTTGGTTCATCTAATTTTTTTATATTTAATGATAAAGGAATATAATAAGAAGTTATAATTTCCAAAAATGATAAAAATACATTATCATTTAACTTATTAAATATTTTTTTATAAGATATACCTACTGCTAAATTTAATGCATCTTCTAAATTAAAAAATCCAATAATATTTCCCATTTTTAATAATTTCTTTCTAACAATTTCAAAATCCTCAATATAAAATTCGTTATATAATTGTATTTTAAGAGCTTTATTTAAGTTAAGTAAATTTATTAAACTATTTTCTAAAATTTCTGTATTAATATTTGTAAATTTAAATCCAAGTTTATTTAATATTTTTACATCAAGTTTGTCATTAAGTTTAATATTTTTATTATTAATTGTCTTATTTTCAGTATTATCATCTTCTATCATTTTTTCATTCTGTATTTTTCTCAAACGATTATTATATGCATCATTTAATTCTCGTATTAATTCATTAATAGTTTTAATGTATTGAATTCTTTCATTATTATTTAATATATTATAATTAGTTAATCTTTCAATATGTAATATAAAATTTGTTATTAAAAAAGAGTATCTTTTATATTCAGATTGCAAATATGAAAAAATAAAGTCTTTTACGCTAAGTTCTGACATTTAATATAATTAATGGTGAAAAAAATATATAGTATATAATTCCATTAAAATTTTATATATATTTTATTTTTTTATTATAATAATTTTATTTTTCTCTTTATTTTTTTTAACTATATAATTTTTAGTAATATAAAAAAGTATATAAGATACGCAATAAATATTTCGTTTTTTAAAATATAGTAAAAATAGTAATATATAGTATAATAATTTTTAGTGTGTTTCTTTTCAAAAAAAATTATATATAGAAATGGTATATAATAATGCCTAAGACTACTAAATCTGAAAAAGTCGTTGCTGAAGTTAAAGAAGCAGTTGTTGAAAAAGAAACTAAAAAAGCCAAAACCCAAAAAGGTGGCGATGTTAAGGTTGCTGAACCTAAAGTAGAAGTTGCAGCTGTTGCACCCGTTGTAACCAAAGTTGCTAAAGTTAGCAAAAAAGCCGAAACTCCTAAAGAAGAAGTTAAAGCTGTTGTTGCTAAAGAAGAACCTGTTGAATCAGCTCAAGAAGGTGGCAAGAGAAGAGTCAGATACTTCAGATGCATTTACACTGAAAATACTTTTGGTAGATTCAGTGGCTACAAACCAAAACAAGCTGCTGGTAAAGCTCTTACCTCAATTCTTAAACAAAGACAACAAGATGGTAAAGACCTTGCCGAAGAAATCAGCTTCTCAATGGTTGAATGCACAAGAGGTGGTTCACACAAAGTTTCCCAATATACTGGCAAAAGAGTTAAACTCGAAAAACCAGTAACAGTCACAATTAAAACAAGTGATGGTAAAAAGAAGGAAATTAACTATAACTTTACTAACAAAATTAGCAAAGTTAAAAGTGAAAAGAAAGCTGCTGCCAAAAAACAATCAAAAAAAGTTGCTACTAAAAAATCAGCAACTAAAAAAACAACTGAAACCAAAGCTAAATCAACAAGCACCAAAAAACCAGCCAAAAAGACAGCTAAAAAAGTTGTTGCTAAAAAAACAACTACCAAAAAAGCTGATGCTTAAATCTATTTTATAAATTAAATTATTTTAATCATAATAATTTAATAAAATATTATTATTATATTTTATAATAATATAAATATGCTTAGTACTACCGATAAAACTAATATGACTAATAATACCAATAATACTATAGTAACAGATGTTATGCCTGTAAATAGTATTGAGAACAATGAAAGAATAATTCCAGTTATATCAAAACAACAAAGTATTATTAATAAAGATTTAAATAATTTAAATCAAGAAGATATTGCTGATGTTGAAAATGAAAATATCAATATGAATAATTTAAGTCGTTATGCTACAGGGAATTTAATTTTAGTTTATGATGAAATTGATTGTAAATTTACTTTTTATAATTCAAATAGATCAATACTCGGATCATTTAATTTTAAACAAATTGTAAAATATATTGGCAGACAAATTGAACCATCTTTTTATAATTTTGTTGATTCTGGTTATTCAGAAGAACTTATTAAATCAATGTTAGGAGAAGTATTAATTGATCCAATTACTGGTAAAATAAATATAATGTTAAAATCACATTTAGAATCACCATTTATGGGAAATTTGGATTTACTTATTAGATTAAATAATTGTTTTTGTAATTATGAACATAAAGAGCTTTTATTAGATATAGCTACTTTACACAATGAAAAAATTCAATATAATATTAAATTAAGTATTAAACAATTCATTTACTTATTAATAAATCATACATTAAAAATAATTTCAATTGCATCCGAAGAAATTAAAAATGATCCAATTCAAGAACAAATGAGACAAAAATTATTAAAATATAGTGTTGCATTAACTTATAGAATTTCTAGTTTTATGAAAGAACATTTAGATAATTATAATAATCAATATAAATCTCTCTATGAACAAATGCAAAAACTTGCTAATATTAAAAATACAATTAATAATAAAATAAATAATTTAGAAGCAAAAATTAATAAACAAAATGAAGTAATTTTTTCATTAATTAATGGTAAAAAACCCGAAATAGACAGAACTATTAATTTGTCTTCAAATAAACATGACTTTGAAGAATTATTTAAAGATAATAATGAAGAAAATAATTTTGTTGATTCTGAATTTGTTATAGAAAATAATAATGAATCATACTTATTAACTGAAAATGATGAGAATACGGATATTAGTTTAATATTATAAACATTTTATATATTTTTTTATTATATATGGAAAAAGATAAAATTATATTATTGGTTAAAATTTTAGAATCAAATACAAAAATTTTAAATTCATATAAAAAAATAATTAATAAAGTAGATATTCTCGAAGAAAATATAAATCGCAAATTTAAAGATAAAGATGAAGAAAATAAATTTATTAAAGAATTAGTTGATTCATCTAATGATTATTATTTTCAAATATCAAAAAACTTTTTATAATAAACTTGATATATCTGTTCCTGATTCTATGTCAGTAGCTAATGTACTATTTATTCCTATATCTTTATAAATAAGTTCTGACTCAATAGAATTACAAATATTTTGTAACTCAATTAAATATTCATCGCATTTTTTCTCAAATTCATCTTTTAATTTAATTAATTCCGAAGAGTTACTCAATTTATATTCTTCAAAATGAAAATTTTCAATTTCTTCAAAGTATTTATCTATTTTATTATTTAATATATCAAGATGTTCTTTATTAAATGTATATAACCCACATTCTATTGAACTTTTTAATGAATAACACATTTTTTCTAATTCTTCTATTTTATCATTTTCAACTTCTATTATACTTTCCTTATATTTTTCAAATAATTTATTACACTCTTCATTAATTTCATTAATCTTATTTACAAAGTCAATTTGTTTTGGTTTTGTAACAGTATATGACCATAATAATGTATCGTCAATATAATCAATCAATTTATTTTTATCTTCTTCTGATATTTTATTTGTTAATTTTTCATTTTCATTTAATAAATCAAATACAGAATGAGCTAATTCAATTAAATTATTTTTTAAAGACTTAATTTCTTTTTTCTCTTCTTCATCCATATCTGTAATACCTAAATCTTCATCTTCTGCTAAATTTGTATCATAATTTTCTTTTATTAATTCTTCATCTTCTTTTTCATCGCCATATACAGTTGTTGCTTTTACTTTTAATCCCAAACCATCAACATCTTTTGTTTTATTTGCTTTTAATATTAAAGTTCCAAATTTTTTTGATAAATCCTCAACTTTTTCTTTAAATTCCTTCTCTTCACGGTCATTATATTTCTTTTCTAATAACCAATTTTTATGTTTTAATAATTCGTCATTTAATGCTTCTTTATCTTTATCATTAAGTTTGTACTCATCATTTTTCAAATTATTTTTAACATTATTAATAATTTCATCTATTTCATAATATAACTCTTTTTTCTTTTTTAATATTTTGTCTTTTAAATCAAATTGTCTGGCTTCATCTATTAATTTATTAATTTGGTCTGGTTTTAATCTTCCCTTATTACCTGTAATAGTAATTGATTTTTTAACAATATTCTTTTTATCTTTATCTGTTATATCTTCTGCTGTTACTGTTATAATTCCATTAATATCTATATTAAATTTAACTTCTATTTTTGGAAATCCTCTAGGGGCAGGTTCAATACCTTCTAATTCAAATTCTCCAACTAAAAAATTATCTTTGGTCATTTTTCTTTCGCCTTCAAATACCTTAATAATAACAGAACTTTCATAATCAGAATCTGTAGTATATATTTTTCTCTTTGTTATAGGTATAATTGTATTTCTTGGAATTAATGTATTCATCACACCTCCTATTGTTTCTACACCAAGTGATAAAGGTATAATATCTAATAGTGTAACATTATCTGAAAATGGATCATCTTCATGTGATAATATATATGCCTGAATTGCTGCACCTGCTGCAACTACTTCGTCTGGATTCATTGAACAATTAGGTTCTTTACCATTAAAGAATTTTTTAATATTATCAATAATTTGTGGCATTCGTGTCATTCCTCCAACTAAAATTATTTCATTAATATCTTCTTTAGATAATTCTGTACTTTTTAAAATATCTTCTAATGGTTTTAATGCTAAAATTAATAAATCTCTACATATTGTGTTTAATCTTTCTCTTGTTAAAACTAATATTAAATCTTTTCCTTCATGAAAATCGTTTACTATTATATTTGTTTTTATTGATACTGATAATATCTTTTTTGCATTTTCACATGCCCGTTTTAATTTTTGATAAGATAAAGAATTTAAATTACTTAATTTATCAATATTATTTACTTTTTTAAAATAATTAATACAATATGAAATAATCTTATTATCAAAATCAACACCACCTAAATGTGTATTTCCTACAGATGCCTTAACTTCAAATAATCCATCTGTAATAGTTAAAAGTGATATATCTAATGTTCCACCACCTAAATCATATACAATTACATTTATACTTTCACCATTACATTTTTTACTAAGTGATTTATTTAAAAGACCATATGTTAAAGCAGCTGATGTTGGTTCATTTATAATTCTTATGCAATCTAACCCAGCAATTCTAGCAGCATCTTTTGTTGCTTGTCTTTGTGAATCATTAAAATAAGCAGGAACAGTTATAACTGCTTTTGATACTTCTGTCTTAAGATATTTTGATGACATATCTTTTAGTTTTTTTAAAATAATAGATGATAATTCTTCAGGTGTTATTTTTAATTCAAAATCTGTAATTACGTTTACATTATTTTCTTCATCTGGCGTTAAATCATAATTTATAAATTCCAGATCATTCATAACTGAAATATCATCTATCTTACGACCAATTAATCTTTTAAATTCATAAAATACATTTTTTGGATTTAATTCTTTTTGGTTTTTTGCATCTATTCCTACATAACGATTAACTTTTGTATAAGCAACAAAACTTGGTATTGTATTATTCCCATATTCATCGGGTATTATTTCCAAATTATTGTTTCTCCATATCCCTACACAACTGTTTGTTGTACCTAAATCTATCCCTACTACAATATTTTTATCAAGATTTTTGGGTTGTACGTCTAAACATGAATTTATATAGTCGTGTAATTCCTGATCTTCGTTATTCATTATAAATTAAATAATGAATAAAATTTTAAATATTAAACTTATCTGACTATTTTTTTTCTGCTCATATATTTGCTTCTTACATCTTCATCTACTTTAACTTCAATTTTATCTTCATTTTTATTTTCTATAACTTCTTCTATTTTTTTAGTTTTAATTGTTATTTTAATTGGTTTTTTAATTTCTTCTTCTTCTTCCGTATTATCACTTTCTTCCTTAACTTCTTTATTTTTATTTTCTTTAATTTTAATTGCCTTTTTGACTTCTTTTTCACATTCATTTGATTCTTCTTGTAATTCTGCTAAATCTTTCTTTTCTTCATCTGTTAAAATATTTGAATTCATCAAACTTTGTATAATATCATCTATTTTCTTTTTGTCTTTTTCTATTTTTTCTTGTTCTTTTTTAAAGTATTCTACATTATCATCCTTTAATTCTTCATGTGCTTTTGGATTAAATTTAACTGCATATTTATATTTGTTATTATACTCGAACTTTTTTTTATGTTCTAATTCTTTTGATTGCGAATATTGTACTTTTAATTCCCCATCTTGTTTTTCTATTTGATTCTCATAAGTTTCTAAATCTTTATCTACACCTATTTTATCTAAATCGGTTACTTTATGTACAATTAAATCTTCTTTTTTTCTATAATCTTTTTTCTTATACTTTTCATCTTTAATAATATTTTTATAGTCTTGATTTGTTCTTTTACTCCATAATTGGTCTAATTCAGGTTTACTATAAGTTCTTTCTATATCTTTCCATTTAATTACCATTTCTTGTTTTTCTCCTTTATCGATTTTAATAGGTCTGATAATAGCATTTCTTAGTTCATCCTTATCTAAACTTAATCTATCTCTATTTTTTTCTAAATCATTAATTCTTGATAAAATTTTACTTTGTTGCATTTTTTTTAAATTAGACATTGAATGATACATATTTGCCATTTGAGCTTGATTTGGATTATTTCTGTTAAACATATTCATGTTTTGCATATTATTCATATAATTTTGGTTCAATAGATTATTATTATTGAAATTCATAATTCATACTATTATTTTATATTATTTTTTTTATTTATAAACTTGCTTAAAACTTTTTATATTTTATTAATTAAATGAGTATTAATCCGTATATTATTTTAGAACTTGATAATATAAAAAATCCGAGTCAAAATGATATTAATAAAGCATATAGAAGACTAATTTTAAAATATCATCCTGATAAAAATGATGAAGATACAACAGATAAATTTAAAGAAATCCAAACTGCATATGAACTTTTATCAAATGAACATAAAAAGAAAGAATATGATAATCTTTCTTCTCAAGAAAAAATAGACTATTATAATAAATTTAAAAATATTATTAATCAAAAGTATCCATATATCAATGATTATTTGAATTTTTTTATAAAAACTTTTTATAATAATAATGAATCAAATTTACAAAAAGATTTAGAAGAATTTAACTTTGAATCTATTTATAAGAATGTAGTAAGTAATTTTCCAAATATAATGAGTCTTCCATTTACACCTAATATAAAACAAAAAAAGAATTATGTAATTGATATTAATATTAATGGAAAAGTTAAAGCAACATTAGCCGATAGATATAATAATAAATATTATAATCTTCTGGTCAATAGAGAAACAAAAGAACCTGTTAATATTTTTGTCCCATTATTATCAAATGAATTTATACTTTCCAATGAAGGAGAATATGGTATAAATGATGTTGAAGGTGATATAATAGTCTCAATAAATATACCATATTTTCAAGATAATTTTACTCAGATTGATAATGATCTTTATGTTGAAATAAATATTCCTCTTTATAATTATTTATATGGAGGAACTGTTGAATTTGTTAATTTAGATAAAAAAACTATTACTATTGAACATAAATCACTTTTAGAAAATAATATACTTATTGTAAAAGATAAAGGTTTTATAATTTGTAATGAAAATAATGAAGAAGATAATCAAGAAGAAAAAAGAGGTGATATGCATATTGTTTGTAAAATTAAAGATTTAGAATTAATTAAAGATAAAGTAAAAAATATATCTTAACTATTATTAATATTAATGTTAAATATTAATAAATATTCCAAAAAATGTTTAATTAATATAATAAATAATCTAGTTTATAATATAAAACCATTTTCTAATGCATTACTTCAGAAACTTGAAACTGTATATACAGAAACATCAAGTTCTAAAAAAGAATGTGTTATTAAAAAAGATAAGGAATTAAAAAAATTACATAATTTATATGATTATCCTCTAATTTATTTACATTATTTAGAAATAACAAAGACTAATAAAATGACTTTAAAAAAGTTTTATAATTATTATACAGAAAACCAATTTGAAATATCTGATTTATATAAAACAAATTCTAGAATACTTGATATTATAGAAAATCCAATTAATGAAAGAAAGAAACTACATCAAAATATTTATAATAATGATTTTGTTACTATAGATATTCAACAAATTTCAGAGTCATATGATTTACATTATAAAGAAATACATTTTGGAACAACAAAAATTTATTTATATGAATCTTATAAAAAAGTTAATCTTGATTTAATTATTTTTATTTTAGAATTTATGGAGAATTTAGCTAAATCTTTTGGAATTATTTCTAAACCACTTGAACTTATTTTATTTATGTCACCTCAAAAAAAACTAATAACAAATAAAACATTCTTAGGTCCAGAAAATATTAATTCCGGTTCAACATATTCTAATAAAAAAGTATTTATTTGGAGAATTGAAGAAATATATAAAGTTCTTATACACGAGCTTATACATTTTTATGGTTTTGATAATCAAATTTTTATCGAGGGCTTATCTAAAGATACAAATCATTGTATTATAGGCGAAGATAGGCAAAATGAAGCTTATACTGAATGTTTTGCAATTATTATACATGTTTTTATTTTATCTAAATATCTATCTAAAGACTTTTTTGATTTATTTAATTACGAAATTAACTTTTCATTATTTCAATGTAAAAAGATCATGAAATTTTTTAATATTGAAGATTTTTCACAATTAATAAATACAAAAGAATGTAATAATCCTATTAACCAGAAAACATCAGTATTTTCATATTTTTTTATTAAAACATGTTTTATTTTAAATTTGGAAAACTCTATGAATTTTATTAATTTAAATAATCATGATAATTTTATTGATTTTATTGATAATAACTTGACAGAAAAAAATATCGACTTATTAAATCAATTATTTAATAAAATCAAAGATGAAAATAAAGATGATGAAAATAAATTTATAAATAAAACATTAAGAATGACTTGTTTAGAATTTAGTTAACTTTTTGGATTTTCTTAGATACTTTTATTTTTTCGGAATTATTTTTGTATTTCTTTAATGCATCATTTATATATGATTGCATTGTACCAATATTTAATCCATTTTCATCTGGATATGTTATTGATTTATTAACTGAATCTTTAATTCCTAAAATTTCACTAAATTGTTTATCAACTCTATAAATTCTTTTATCATTTTCATAAACTAAATTTCGTTTTTTGAGTTCTTGATATATTTTACTTGTATATTCTGGTAGTGACATTATAGTACCATTATCAATATTAACTAATTTACATAATTCATTTGGTAATACTACTTTTTTATTAAAACCAGTTTCAGTGCTATTTACTTTCTGCCGTCTCATTCTTTTTATTTTAACAATGTCCTGTTGATATGCTTGTTTAATTTCTTTTGCAAATACTTTTAGTCTCTTAATAATTTCAATTTGATTATTAATATCTTCTTCAAATTTATCAAGCTTTGATAAAAATGTTAATTGTTCTAATTCCTCTTCTGTAAATAAATTTTTACGACGAGATGTTTTTTTATTAATTATTTCTTCTTGAATTTCTTCTATTTTTGGTTCTGGAATTGATTCTAAAGATGCATTTTCTGTATCGCTTATAGTAAATATATTTTTTTTATTAGGCATATATACTAAAATATAAATATTATTCTTTAAATCATAAATTCTCGCAATAAAAATCTAAATTAATCATTTCTTTTGGATAATTATCTAATAATTTTTTTATTTCTATTTTTTCTATATTATCACTTAAACCTCCAAATAAAGTTTGTATTTGTATTGGTAATTTGTCATAATAATTATAAAAAATTTCAAAATCACTCCAAGTTTCATTTTTATCAACCCATATACCTGTATATGCATCCTGTGAATTCTTATTATTTAAAAGTCTAAATCTAAATTTTTCTTCTAGTATATTGATAAGTTGAGTTTTTATATCATAATTTGTATTATAATTAATTGATAATGAGATTCTATTAAAATTCGCAAATATATATTTTAGTGGTTTATATATTTTTAATTTATTTATTTTTAAACATTTAATAATATTATCAATATCTTCTTTATTAATATTTTTTCTTGTATATGGATTTGATGGAAACACTGGAGAAGAATTTTGCATTTCAGTTGCACATAATAATTGACTCCATTGTTCTAAAAGTAATCTAATATCCCATAACTTATTATTAACATAAACTAAATATTTTAATGGTATTTCTTGAAATGAATCATAGATACACATTAAATTTTCATTGTATAATTTATCACAAATTGGAGCATATACATTATGGTATCTTTTTTCTATTTTTTCTAGTATTTTTTTAATATTTACTTTTTTTGGTTTTATAATTATTTTTTTTTGTCGAGCCATCTATAAAATTATTTATATTTTAAATTTTAAATTAGGTAAAAAATATTGAAATATTGTCTATATAATTAATAATTATTATTGAAAATAATGAATATTGATAACTGGACTTATCTAATTTACGACAAATTCTACAAAAACCATAATTTCAATAATCCTGATACACTTGCTATCAAGATTGATGATATTTTTACTGGTAATGAATATGTAGAATATTCCGATAATGCTGCTATAGAAGAGTTTAATAAATTTGGAGGTATATATAAAATACCAGATAATTTAGATTATTCTATCTATAAGATTTATATGTTTATTAAAAACAATAAATCAAATCCAATGAAATTTACTATTATTGCTGTTAACAATGAAAAGATTAAATCTTTTACTGATTTTAAAACAATTCCTAATCTTGATTTCTTAACAAGTGTGTGTAGATATCATGCAATGTATGAAAAGGCAAGAAAAACTGGAGATAAAACAGTTACATCTAGTGTAGCAAATAATCCTACTACAATTGATACTATTATTCAATATGTATCAAATAAAGTTGGTGAACCAAGTGATCCAATTATTGAAAATCCATCTTTTCTTAATTGCACTCTTTATAATTATCAAAAACGTTCAGTGAATTGGATGTTAGAAAGAGAAAAGCAAATGAGAGAAATTAATTATAATCTTAATGACGAGATTATTTTCGGGGATTATCATTATGATATTGTGCGGCAAGTATTTTGTAAAAATACTGATAGAAAAATACTTAATTTTAATGGAGGTGCCCTTATAGATGAAGTTGGTCTTGGTAAAACTATTCAAATGACTACTTTATCAATTATGAACCAACCAACTAATAATTCATATTATCAAATTGACAATAGATTATTTACAAGAGCTACGCTTATTATTTGTCCTAATCAATTATGTGGACAATGGAAACGTGAAATTGAAAAAATGGTAAATGATACTAATATGAATATTATTTCCATTTTGACAAAAGTTCATTTTGATAAATATACTTATCAGGATATATTAGATGCCGATTTTGTAATTATATCAAGTGCTTTTCTTGAAAATAAATGTTATATTGAAAAAATAACAAAAGGCATTAGTACAAATAAAAATTATCTCAAATCTACAGAATTTAATATTAAAACATTTACAACTCAAATTGATAAACAAGCAAAAGAGATTTATGAAAATCCTCTCATATTTTTTGAGAAAAATGTAAATATTCTAGCTCTTTATTGGCATCGTATTGTAATTGATGAATTTCACGAAATTTTCAGTGTTGATAAATTTAAACATGTTGGTAATATTTTACCTGTGTTCAAAGGAACATATAAATGGGCTGTTACAGGTACACCATTTGACAAAAATCCATCTTGTTTACTCCGGATGTTAGATTTTACTACTGGATTTCAAAATAATTATGAAGACAAAATTTTTAATGTAGAACAAATTACAAATTATATGAAAGATAACTTTTTTAGAAGAAATACCAAAAAGAGTATTAATGACGAATATACACTTCAACCAATTAAAGAATCTGTTTTATGGCTTAAATTTTCTACTACAGAACGTATGATGTATAATGCCTATCTAGCTGATCCAAATAATGATAAATTTAGTGTATTTTTACGTCAATTATGCTGTCATCCTAAACTTTCTGAAGAAATAAAAAGTTCACTTTCAAATTGTAAAACTCTTGATGATATTCAGAAAACAATGGTTAACCATTATTTAACCAATATGAAAATGGCCGAAAAGAAACTTAATATGGTCAAAATAAGACAAGAAGTATATTCTACTTATATTAAAATATATGAAATCAAAAGAATGAAGAGATTATTAAAACAACTTAATTATAAAGTTATTATCGAATATTTTCCTGAAATAGATAAGGCTCTTATTGAAACTCTTAAGAATGATATTGATGAGGAATTTAATTTTAATGTTGATGACTTTCAAGATGAAGATTCAGATGATGAACAAGAGTATAAGAAAAAATATACTCACCAAATTACAATCAAAGAAAATAATCTTGACACAGTTATAAATACTATTGGTATTTCTTGGAATCATAATAGAATTACTCTTGACAATATGAAAGACAATCTAAATAGAATTGGTGCTCGTATTGTTGCTCTACAGAAAGAATATGATGGTAAAAAAACAACATATGACTTTTATAATAATGTTTTAGAACGTATTAAGAAAACTGTAGACAAAGGTCAAGAAAAAGATGAAGACGATGAAGATAGTGATTCTGATTCTGATAATGAAGATGATGAAGTTTGTGGTATTTGTCTTGGAGAAATTCCTGAAGATGATATTGGTGTAACTAAATGTGGTCATATGTTTTGTTATGAATGTATTAAAAGTATTATTCCACAAAAACACCAATGTCCTTATTGTAAGAAAACACTCAAGGATAATGAAATTTTTATGATTTCTTATGAAAAGAAACAAAAACCAGAAGATATTAAACAAGAACTCAAAGATAAGAATGAACTAATTAATAAAGTTGGTACTAAATTAGCTAATCTTATTTTCTTCCTTAAAAATAGTGATAAACACACAATTATCTTTTCACAATGGGATGACTTACTTAGAAAAGTAGGTGATGTACTTGATGATTATGGTATTTCAAATGTATTTTGTAAAGGTAATATCTGGCAAAGAGATAAAGCAATTCGTACTTTTAATTCTGATGATAAAATTAAAGTTATTATGCTTTCATCTGATAGTGCCGCATCTGGTTCTAACTTAACTAAAGCATCACAAGTTATTTTACTTGATCCAATATATGGTCCTTATGAATTCAGAAGAAATACTGAATGGCAAGCTATTGGTCGTGCACATAGAATGGGTCAAACAAAACAAGTTGAAGTAATTCGTCTTGTTATTAAAGATACAGTTGAAGAACAAATTTATAAACAAAATATCGAGGAAGATAAGAAATTCAAGGAATCAATTAAAATATTCGAGACTACAGATGATACAATCAATCTATCTAAAGAACAAATGGATGACTTAATTAAAGTTAATAAAGAAAATGAAACAAACAAAAAACCAGTTAAAAAAGTAAAAGTCATTGCTAAGAAGAAAAAACAAATAGTTGATTCTGACTCTGACCTATCTGAATTGTCAGAGAATGAATATTAAATTTTTTTATAAATAGACTTAAAAATGTCTAATTAATTATATTTATATTATGGAGAAATTTGTTATAAAAACAAAAGATACTGATAAAGATTTGAGTGACGATACTGATTTATCATCATTCGATGACGATAATGATTCAGATAATGATGAAACTGAAGATTTATCTAATAGTGATATTAAAGACGCAGTTGATCCATTAACTTTTTTTACATCTAAGGAACTTTGTTATTATAAAACAATTCATAAATTTTTTAAAAATACTGGAGATAAAGAAATTATTAGAATGATAAATATTATTAATGGTGAATCAGAAATTTCTTTAAGAGTTCTAGATTGGTTTGTTACAAGATATTCTAAACGTAAAATTGATTTTGGAGATAATCAAGAAAATACTTTAGATGCATTTGATGTACATATATCATATAAGTCAGAACTTAAATCATATAAAAAAAGATATTTTGATCCATTTAGAAGACGTAAAAAGTTTTATTATCCTTTATACTTTAAAGAATCACCTACAGATTCTCAAGAACCACATTTATTATATACAACATTAGGTCAATTAAATTTTTTTATGTGGGCAATCAGTAATAAAATCGTTGATTATGTACAAAAAAACTTAGAACAAGTTTCTAAAGCAATGAATACAAATAACAAAGATGAAAAGAAAAAGAAACAAAAAATTGTTAAAAAGAAAGATAAAACTAAAATTTCTGTTACTGAAGTTTTAGATAAAAAATTAAAAAAAGAAGATAAAAAAAAGAATTCAAATAGCAATGTTTTTAATAATTATTACGATGATTCTGAAGATGATACTCAGCTTGTTTTAAATTTCGATTAATGTTTTTTCATATAAAATTTTTTTCCCTTTGGTTTTTTCTTTTCTTCTTCTGATGATTCCTCCTTTGCTATTTTTCGCAATAATTCATCATCAGAATCCGATGTTTCAGATTCATCATTCAATAACTTATCCATATTATCTTCATTATATTCTTCTTCTTCAGTTTCCTCTTCATCATCATCATCTGATTCTTCATCTGAGTCCTCATCTGAATCTTCTTCTGAATCATTTTCATTAATAGCTTCTTCTAAATTTTGTAATGCTGATTTTTTTGGCATTTCCGAAACTTTAATTTCTACATCAGAATCTAAAAATGAATAATTATCAAGATTGACATCTAATAATTTTTCTTCAATATATCTAATTTGATGAGTTTTAATAAAAGGATAAATTTCATTAGTTTCATTACTTAATTGAATCATAAGCCCTTTTAATTCTAAAATACATTGTACAGTGCATCCTTTTTGTAATACTTCATCATAATTGTCACATAATTCTTTTTTTTCATTATATACTTTAGGTGAAAATTTTTCTAATTGAATATTTAATACACCATTATTATATATTGGTTCATCATCATCAATCTCATTAACTAATGCTTTATATTCTATATTTTTAAGATTATGAATAACTTCTTTACACCATTTTTTTCCATGTACTTTAAAATCATTTATTAATTTTTCATCTAAGTTATTTAAGAATGATTTTAATACTTCTGTTTTCTTATAATTATTTGTATTAATTGGTAATAATAATGAATCTTTTTTATATGAATCGTTAATTTTAATTGTTGGTAATTGAAATAATACTGGGAAAACATTCTCATTTTCTCTATATACCATTGGAATAAATATAGTTTCATGATTATTATTTATAATTTTTCTTGGACTTTGATAAAAAAAATTAGAAAGATTTAGTTCTTCGATTCTAAAAATTTTGTAGGACATTTATATACTTTTATTTTATATTTTTAAAATATAAAATAAACTTAATATCTATTTTATTTTAATTATTAAAATAAGTAATTTTATTAGAGACCGCTTTAGTATTATTATTAAAAACAGCTTCAACAGTATATCTAATTAAGTTTGCAGAAGTATCCCATGAATTATCTTCAAAATATGTTTTCTTTGTTATAAATTTATTTTCTACTATTTTACATATTCCATTATATCTATTTACTACATAATATTTAGCTCTATTTACTGGATACCATTTAAATTTTATTGTTCCATTACAATTTATAATTTTGTTTTGAACTATTACTATTTTATTATCTGTAAATATACCATTAAAAATAAGTTCAGTAAAATGTTTTGTATATATTTTAATTTTTGAACCATTTAATATTTCATAATAAGCACCATAACCATTATCAATAGTAAGTAATTCTTGGGGATTATTATCATTACTTCCTTTCATATATACTTTAATTTTATCTGTATTACTAACATTTTCAACAAAACTAATATAATTGCTAAATAAAGTATCAGATGGTAATAATTCAAGTTTAATAGAAGTTTCTGTCTTTTGTATTGTATTTTTGGAAATAGTGTGATTACTAAAATCGTAACTAGATGGATAATATATTATATTATTACCAAAATTAAAATTATTAAAAGTGGTAGCTATTGGTGGTAATAATGAAGACGTATTTATAACCATTTTTTTATTATTATTTATTTGTACAAATCTATTAGTATCACTATAATTACCGCGACCTAATTGACCATCCCAATTTGAACCTGTTACATATAAATTATTTGTAGCATCATTTGTTACTACTATTGTATGAGAATC
>JACCEE012823285.1_pt1 | contig 54865 bp, 47 predicted proteins | sample 7449931 | NCBI WGS metagenome assembly JACCEE01 (sample SAMN15323457, study PRJNA562643) | freshwater metagenome | isolation source: river surface water | place: USA:Blue River Watershed | collected 2017-08-19 | reverse complement strand
TGTTGACCACCATTCAACCAATCTGCATCAAATAATGCTTCAATATCAGTCGGTTGTACTGCGCCATATCCTAAACGCTGTCCATTGACTTCAACCTCAACCAATGGCTCTAACCAATACATTCCGCGCGAACCATTACGAATTAATTGAATCTCAATGTCGCGTCTAGCGGCTTCCGTAGCCAAGGTATTAGCCACTCGATTAGCTCCTAAGGATACTGCGCTAGAATCTGCGGAAATATAAACCTTAATACTCATTCCTATTCTCCTAATTCATTAACAATCGCATCAACTAAATCGCTAGTCACTCGCCCGTAAATTTCTTTATCTACTTGAATCGCTGGCGAGCAAGCACAATTTCCTAAGCAATACACCGGCTCTAACGAAAATTGCCCATCAGCGGTAGTTTGATGATAATCAATGCCTAATTTTTGCTGAACATATTGTTCTAAAGCTTTACTACCCATCGCTTGACAGGATTCAGCACGACAAACATGAATCGTGTGTTTACCCGGCGGCGTATCACGAAAATAATGATAAAAACTAATCACACCATGCACTTCGGCTCGTGACAAATTCAAAGTTTGAGCAATTTCTCCCACACTTTCTGGAGGAATATACCCTAGCGCATCTTGAATACCATGTAAAATGGGTAACAATGCTCCGGGTTGGTCTTTGAGGGAAGAGAGGATTTGGCTAATCATTGCTGATTGCGTATTAAATTGAGTCATGGTAAGTTCTCGGATAAACCACAAACGAAAAAGTTAATTAAAAAATAACAAAATTCTTTAAATCAAAGGATAACACAAACTGAATTCAAAAAAAATTGTAGCTAAAACAAATAGCTCAGATTAAAAATCTGTTGGAATGATAAAATATTAATGCTAATTTAAATCAAAAATTGTAATCTTGTACTCATTCATAAACGACGGTTAATTAATAAAGATTCAAATTCTTGTCCATTAACAGGTTTGGAAAATAAATACCCTTGTCCATAATCACAGCCAGCTCTGGTTAATAATTCACGCTGTTCTATAGTTTCAACGCCTTCGGCAATTACGCGAATCCCTAATTTATGCGCCATCACAATAATTGCTTCACATAATGCTAAATCATTGGAATTAGCGCGCAAATGTCTCACGAAAGATTGATCAATTTTAACATAATCGATTTCAAATTTTTTTAAATAAGCTAAAGAAGAATAACCGGTACCAAAATCATCTAACGAAATTTGCATTCCGGATCGACGAAATTGTAATAATTGATAAATTAAAGGTTCACTAGCCTCCATTAATAAGGTTTCAGTAATTTCTAAAACAATACTTTGTCCGGGAAGTCCCAATTTATGCAAGTATCTAATCCATTCAACATAATTATGCAATTCAGTTTGAAATTGCATAGGAGATTTATTGACACTAATTTGAAAATCGGTTTGATATTTTTTTCGCCATAAAGCCGCTTGTAAAGCTGCTTGTTGAAAAACCCAATAGCCAATATCTACGATCATACCATTATTTTCGGCAATGGGAATAAAACTATCCGGACTAATTATGCCATGTAATGGATGTTGCCACCGAATTAATACTTCGGCTTTACTGATAATACCAGTGGTTAATTCAATAATTGGCTGATACAATAAATGAAATTGATGATAAGTTAAAGCGTTTCTTAAATCATTGGCAATTCGCATTCTAACTTTAGCGGCTTTTTGCATAAAAGGAGCGAAATAACTATATCGATTTCGTCCTTGATGTTTTGCTGCATACATCGCTTGATCGGCACATTTAATTAATTCAGTCGCTTCCGTAGCATCATTTGGATAAATCGCAATTCCAATACTCGCCGATAAATAAACTCGATCATTATACAAATCGAAAGGTTTAGCCATCACTTGTAAAATATTTTGACTAATTTTTTCCACTTCTCTATGCGTTTGCAATTCAGTTAAAATAATACTAAATTCATCTCCACCTAAACGAGCTAAAGTATCAGATTCATGAATACAAGATTGCAAACGTCTAGCCGCTTCTTTTAATAAAGCATCGCCAATTTGATACCCTAAAGCTTCATTGACTTCTTTAAAACGATCTAAATCAATAAATAATAACATTAAGGATTGATGATTAAAATGGCTTTTTTTAATACATTGCTGTAATCGATCTTGAAACATATTACGATTCGGTAATCCGGTCAAAGAATCGAAATTCGCATGTAACCAAATTAAATGTTGTGATTCTTTTTGATAGGTAATATCCGAAAATAAAGCCACTCGCCGATACACAGTATGATCAAGATTAAAAATGGTATTAATACTTAACCATTCAGCATAAATTTCGCCATTTTTTCGTCGATTCCAAATTTCGCCTTTCCAAAAACCGGAATCATTAATTTGATTCCACATTTTTTGATAAAATTCATTAGAATGATAACCCGATTTTAATAAATTGGTTTTTTGACCAATTACTTCTTCAGCGCGATAACCGGTTAAAGTGGTAAATGCCGGATTAACCGTAATAATCGAATTATATTGATCGGTCACCATCATGGCTTCATGACAATTTTCGTAAACTAAAGCGGCTAATTGTAATTTTTCTTCGACTAATTTACGCTCGGTAATATCTTGTGCTAATACAGCAAATTGTTCTGCTTGCGGCGTATAAACATAAACGGTAAACCATCGATTTAAATCCTGTGCATAATTTTCTAAATTCTTCGATTGTCCGGTATTAACCACTTCCGCATAATTCTCTATCCAATAGGTTTCAAGATGCGGTAATAATTCTTTAACCGTATGACCAATTAATTGTGTTTTAGAAAAACCGAGCATTTTTTCAAAAGCTTCATTTACTTTTAAATATCGATAATCATATATTTTTCCTTTAGCATCACGAATGACCTCATGTAAAGCAAAACCATTAGTCATATTATTAAATAAAGCTTCTAATACTACTAAATTGCTCTCATCATCAATAGGTACTTGCGCAGAAAAGGTCATAATGACTCACCTAATCCAATCACTAAATAATGGAATCATTGTTAATTACCGTTATAAATATCAATTTTTAGCTAAACTCAAATAATTAATCGTATTTAGATTCATTTTATTTATTACTGATTAATTATTTTGTACGAAAGTTACATAAAAAAAGGGGATGGTTAATTCCTCCCCTTTTTCTGTTTTTAGGCTCAATTTAAATAACCATTGTGCCAGAAGGTTTCACAAACAGTTTTATTTTAGTACATTTAATTGTACTCGGCGATTGTTTGCGCGCCCTTGTTCAGTAGCATTGCTATCAACAGGTTGAGTCAAACCATAACCTTTAGCACTTAAACCGGTTTCTTTTCCAACTTTATTTTTCAAATAATCACGCACCGATTTTGCCCGATTATCCGATAATTTCAAGTTATAAGCTGCAGTACCTACGTTATCAGTATGCCCTTGAATTTCGATATTTAACCCAGGATTATTTTGAATCACTTTAACCACATTATCTAAAATAGGATAATATTGCGCTTTAATATCGTATTTAGCGGTATCGAAATGAATACCTTTTAATATCCAACAACCTTGGGCATTAACGGTTGCACCATATGGGGTACCCGGACATTGATCTTTGCTATTTTTAACACCATCACGATCATCATCTCCATCAACAACGGCAATTGCTTTTGGCATTGGCGCAACCACCGGAGTTTTGCCAAAGAAAACTTGTTGTACATATTTTGACATTCCGGCACTCGAAGCAATCTCTCCCGCTGAAGTGGCAAATCCACAACCACCCGCATCAGCCAATTGATTCATCGTGATTCGGCCTTGCGCCTCCTCAACATTTCCCACCCAAATTGGATAAACGCATAACCGTTTACCATATTGCGCTTTGAGTTCTTTTAACGCCGGCAAGGGCGAGTCATTTAATTCATGAGCATCGCTCAAAATAATTAACGCGACAGTACCGGTAGTGCTGGTTAAATCAGCTTTCGCTGCTTCAATCGCTTCCGACATCGGTGAACCACCGCTGTTACAATCTAAGCTATTGATAGCCGTATCAAATGCTGACTTAGAATAAGGGGCAACCGCTTGATTCAGTTTCGTTGAACTCATATCCACACAGCTACCAAAACCGAAACTGCGTAAACCTGCGGTTAAGGGAATATTTGGAATGGTTTTATTCAAACGGCTAAGTAATTCTTTTTCAACATTAAATTTGCTAGGTTCTGCCCCAGGAGTAAATCCACTATTGGTATAAGGAATATCAGTTGAAGAAGAAGAATCGTTAATCACAAAAAAGTGATTGGTTTTTTGTTGTAAACTTCCAGAAGTTACGGCACTGTTTAAATCTTCGGCTTGAAACGGTTTAAACGTGGCAGTAGGCTGTGAGGCACACCCAGAAAGTATTGCCCCAGCAATGGAAAGCGTAGTCAGTAAATATTTATTCATTTGTTTTTCCTTAAAAAATCAAACCTCAGAGAAACTATTCAACTTATTGATTTTCAAATCTAAAATCATAGATGAAAGTAACCATTTCAAAAAACTAATAATCCTTAATAACGTCAATATTAGTATCTTGGCTTAAACCCAGTCAAAGTCATGTTACTACAAATCAACGCTTCTCCTAAATATAGCACGGTTAATTTCTCGTGCTACTTTCACGGTAAAAGGTAAAAGTGAGTAAATGCTATCCTAAAACTAAAAAAATTCAACTGGTTTTTTAATCGCATTTATCGAATAAATCGTTATAATCAAAACTTAATCACTCATTTTTAAATAATTAAAATCCATTCGATTTGATTCATCAAAATGTCATCAATGCAAAAATATGATTTATCGATGATCAACTAAGTTTTTGATTATTCATTCAATCAGTTGAATTGAGTGCTTAATAATAACCGATCCCGTCATCTTTTCAGTGTATAAAAAGGAATAAATCGTTAAAATGGGCAACTTTATTAAGGTTTTATTTTTTCAACCACGAGTTCACAGCATGACTACCCCTAAATATCGCTCCATTTTTAGCCCTTCTACGGCTGAACAAAGACGGCAAAATTTTGAAGATTATTGGCTATTTACTCAACAACACGGCGGCGAATTGCTGGAAACGGATAAAGATTTAGCCAAAAAACGCGAACGGTTAGCTTATTTTCAAGCGAATCCGGTACGTTTGCGTAAGCCTTTGGCAAATCCTGAAGCGTTTTACCGCAATTATGTGCAAATGATAGATGATCCCAAATCCCTAGAACCTCTCATTTTAATGTTGACGGGAATTTATAAGTTTGCCCGTCATGAATGGGTAGGCATCAAAGGGGCTTGGGATGCAGTCCCAGATATGGCGCATTCTTATCAGATCGAGGACAAAATTTCCCGCATTCATTTAGCGGAAGAATTTTGTCACGTTCGATTATTCGATGAAATGTTAAAAACTTTCGGTTTAGACCGCGTGGAATGGGTGCCTTTATCCCCTTGGAAAGAAATGGTTTATAAACAATTTCCTAAAGTTCCAGGGATTTTTATGGATACGCCGGCTTTCGTTACTGAATTAATGGGAGTGACTTTTTATTCGCATCTGCATCTTTTATTTGACAAATTGTTGGCTGACGAGCCTGAAGTTTGCCAACGCATGAAAGAATTGCTCGATGAAATTACCATCGATGAAGCGGCACACGTTGGGCAACGACGCAATTTTATTGGTGATGTGGGGATTAAAGTTGCGAAACAATTAGTCAAACCTTTTTATATTTTATTCTTTAATGATATTCCCGAAGTTGGCATTTTATTTGATGTAAAACAAATGGTTCAGGATGGCGAAAATTTTGATTTTAATCATCTACCCGATCACATTATGCGTCGGAGTTGGGTGCCTTCCTATTGTAAAAATTAATTGCTAAAAACAATCGATTATTGTTTTTGAATATAAAAAATTTGTTTATCGGTCATTTTTTCAGTGATTAATAATAAATGACCACTTTGTTCAAGATAAACACCAAAATCTAAATGCGCTGCTGGATCGGTGGTAGAAACTTTGACCACCTGACCCACAGTCATTTCATTTAAAGTTTTTTTCAACCGTAATAAGGGTAATGGACAACGTAATCCAATCGCATTTAATTCCAAATCTATTTTCATTTCATTAAAACCCCTATTTTAAATTCCATTCGCCATTCATTTTTCAAATAAAGCCATCGATTCTACATGGGCAGTTTGAGGAAACATATCCATTACGCCGACTTTAATGAGTCGATAGCCTAAATCATTGACTAAAATTCCTGCATCTCTTGCTAAAGTCGAAGGATTACAAGAAACATAAATAATTTTTTCCGGTTGCCATTGCGCTAAATAAGGTAAAACTTTATCCGCTCCCGCTCGTGAAGGATCAAGTAATAATTTAGAATAGCGTTGATTAACCCAATTACCGATTAAAGGTTTAGTTAAATCCGCTACATAAAATTCGGCATTATTAATTTGATTTAATTGAGCATTATGTTGTGCTTGTTGAATTAAAACGTTATCACCTTCAATGCCAATCACTTTTGCCGCACGAGTGGCTAATGGCAAAGTAAAATTGCCTAAACCACAAAATAAATCTAATACATTATCCTTTTGATTTAATTCTAAAGCATTAATGGCTTGCTGAATCATTTGTCGATTAATTGCATAATTCACTTGAGTAAACATTGCCGGTTTAAATTCAAAACGCAAATTAAATTCAGGTAAATGATAAGCTGGAGTTAATAATTTTTCATTCATTAAAGGATGAATACTATCCACGCCTTTAGGCTGCAAAGCAATACAAATTTGATATTGATTAGCGAATTGAATTAATAATTGTTGATCTTCAATCGTTGCGGGTTTTAATGTACGAATTGCCAATATACAATCATTTTGATCACCAATTGCTACTTCGATTTGAGGAATACAACTTTTGATCGATAATTGTGAAATTAAGTGCGCTAATTCGGGCAAATGATTACCAATTAACGGATGCATAATTTGACAACTATTCATTTCGGCTAAAAAGGTTTGTCGTCGCTCACGAAAGCCCACTAAAACCCGTGCTTTTTTCTCCACATATTTCACCCCCATTCTGGCTTTAGTGCGATAATTCCAAGCTTGATCCGTTAAAGGCAACCAATAATCTGTAACTTGCACTTTTCCAATTCGATATAGTTGTTCAATCACTAATTGTTGTTTAAATTCAATTTGATTTTTTGAGTCAACATGTTGAAAACTACAACCACCACAAATGCCATAATGTGGACAATTGGGGGTTACTCGTTCTGGAGCAGCTTTTAAAACTTTAATAGTGGTTGCTTCGGCATAATCTTTATGATTTTTTTGATAAATACATTCAACAATTTCTCCGATTAAAGCCTCTTCAATAAAAACCACTTTTCCGTCAATTTTTGCCACGCCTCTACCATCATGAGCTAAAGATTCAATTTCAACTCGAATGGGCGTTTTTTCAATAAAGGGTTTAGCCATTATTTCTGTTTCCATTGGTTAGCCGACACTTCATACCACCATCCCGATTGCGCATTACTTATCCAACGAGCTGCGAAAGTCGATTTAATTTGTGATGCCCAATCTGGATGACCATTTGCATTCGCAATGGCTTGATATAAATCTTCACGATCTTTATTTTCGGCAGCAACTAATTGATTAATTTGATTACGATCTTTTAACGGAATATTACTCGCATCTTTAATGCCAATTAAACCATCTTGTTTAATGCCTACAAACCCTTGTTTATAAAAATTGTCTAAATTGGCAAATCGATTTTTCATACTGGATTGTAATCGGCGAACTTCTGGACTATCAATATCTAAATCGGCTTCAGCTGCTTCGGCGATTGGAATTAATTGATTGGCAATTGAAAGCAAAATCGTTTCCGATATTTCAGAAATAGAAAGGGTATTTGATTTTAATTCTGATTTTTTAGCAGGTGGATTATTTTGCTGAATTTCTTTAATAATTTGATCTGCGGCTTTTTCAGCGGCGGCAGCAGGAAAATAAATATTAATCGTTACACAAGCGACTAATAATAATGAGGTAAGAAATAATAATAATTTTTTCATAATTTTTTTAACATAAAAAGCTTAAGGTGAACCAGAAACGGCTTTATTTGAAACCGTAATTCGATGTAAACGTTCTTGTAAAATTGTCCAATCAATTCGTGGATTATACCCCATTACATCAATTCGTGGCAGTCCTCCGCCTTTAACAATGTAATAACCATAATCATTCGTTTCAACACCGGTTAATAAACAAACATTATGATGCAAATAACAACCAAAACCTATTTTATCGTAACTGAAATTATCAAACAAAGTTAAAATGGTTCGGGAAATAAAATCAATTGCCCCGCCACCGCCAATGGTTGCTAAATTTTCTACTGCTTTTTGACTAATTTTATGCGTAGAATGGTCATCATCCGGTGTTCCCAACCAAGCATTAAAATGAATGGGCTGCCAATTTTCTAAATACAATTCTTTAATATATCCCGAAATATTTCCTTGAATACTTCCAAAAGAAAAACGTTGGGTAATGGCATTTAAATCCAAATGATGCAGCATTATATCAGCATAAAATTGGGTAAAGTCAGTCATAAATCCAGAAATCGCCAATTTTTTAAAAACAATAAAACCATTAAATAAAGCCATTTTTAATTCGCCGCCTAAAGTCAATTTGCCATTCGATAAAGTGACATTTGGAATTTGACCATTAATATTACCTAATGGTGGTTTTTGCCAATTTAAAGCTTGTCCTAATAATTTTAATGAAATATGACGTAATTGTGCAGAAAATTGTATTTTAGGTGTTTGATTTTCGAGTTTTAACCAATCAAATTGTTGAATTAACACTCGACCATTTAATAAAGGAATAGTGGTTTTATCGACTAAATGAATGTGTTGTTGATGAAAATCAAATAAAAAATAACTGGATTCTAAAGGTAATTTAAATAGAGTAAATTGTTGCCAAGCAAAACTGGAATGGGTTAACGCTTGATCTCGATTTGTCCAATGTAAAGATAAAACCCCTTTAGATAAATTAAAACGTTGTTGAGGATCATGAATACCAAATTGTTTAGAGTTCATATCCGCTTGAATTAAAGTTTGATCTTGAATTTTAAAATGACTTTCTAAATGTCCGCTTAAAGCTATTCCATCAAATTGTCCAGCTTGAATAAAAGGCTGTAAATAAATACTGCTGGCTGTATTTAATTCAGGAATTGATAAATAAATATGTGCTTGTTTAATGTGTAACGGTTGAGTTTGAATAATTGCTTGAGCTTTAATCACTCCAATATTAGGATGTTGAAAGTGAGCAGAATTTAATTCTATGGTGGACTGTTTAGGATTCCAATAACCTTGAGTTTGTAATTCAATCGGTAAATGAGTAATTTCAATATATAACGGATCAATATATAAATGACCTTGTTGAATTTGCAAATTATTTTCCCATAACCAACGTTGATTAATTTGTTTAGCGATTAAATGTAGATTTAAGGCGAGATTTTCACTCGCTTTAGTTCCATCAGCGGTTTGCAATGACAATTGTTCAGTATCCAAATCGAGTTTTATTTTTTGTAATTGTTGTTTTTGTCCGTGTAATTGAGCTTGTAAACCAATTTGAGATGAAGTGAGTTTTAATTGTGGAAAAAATAATTGCTGTAAAATTTTTAAACTTAAACCTTGTGCCTTTAAATCTAATTGCCATTGTTGTTGTTGTTGTAATTGTGCTTGCATATTGATAATGCCATCCATCAGCCGCAATTTTTCAATATGAATTGCACTATGAGTGGGCGAAATTTGAAATGAGAATTGGAATCGCGGCGATTGAAATTGTTTAGAATGTAATTCACCTTCGCCACGTTGACAATTTAACGTATTTTTTGTCCAAGTAAAAAATGAACAACGAATTTTAACCAATTGTATATCATGAAAGGGTTGCGGTAAATTTAATTGCCCAATCGATAATTGTAAAATAGGGGTATGTTGCAATTGTAATAATTGAATTTGTAATTGTTGCAATCGCCAATTTTGCATATTTAATTGTTGACACGACAATTCAATCGTATCTAACGCATTGACATCGCTATTATAAAAATAACTTACGATAAATAGATACAGTTGAATTATCACAATAGGCTTTAATAACCGATTAAACATTATAATGCTAATAGTTGATGTTAATATTTTTGTCTTCTATTCTGCTTTTATACACTAAAAAGCGTTAAAATAGTGAATTTAATTTACACTATCATTCAGGATAATGGGTAATTATGAATGCTGAAAAATATATACAAGCTTATAATCATTTAATGCAACATCTTCACGACGTTTTGGGAGACAGTAACTATTCCACTACCGATGCTTTGGCAATTGCGAAAACCAAAACCAGTGAACTCAATAACTTAACTGCCGAAGAGGTGGATAAAATTTCACACTTTGTTAGTCGTGATGTGGATCACGCTGCGACCACTATCGAACATCATCATTCAGCTGGATTTTCAGACTGGTTAAAATTTGACATCGATCTGTTAGAAAATTTTGCCTTAGATGCGTTCATGAGTGTAGCTGATAAAACCCGTTTGGAATTAGCTTTACTTGAAGAAAAAGCGCGAAATTATCATCCTTATCACAGCGGCGATATTACGGGACCTGGAACTTTTCTGTGTCAAGAATGTAATAAAACCCTCGCTTTTAAATCTACCAGTCAACTTCCTCTGTGTCCCAATTGTAAAACGAACACTTTTATCCGCAGTTAAAAATTGAATGGGAGAAGGGAATGCGCAGAGTGATTTTTAATCAAAAAGGCGGCGTAGGTAAATCGACGATTACCTGTAATTTAGCGGCTATCAGTGCAGCTGAGGGTTTGAAAACCTTGGTTATCGATTTAGATATTCAGGGCAATAGTAGTCAATATTTGTTGGGCGATAAAATTGCCGATAGTCATAAAACGATTGCGTTATTTTTTAAAGACAGTTTAAGTTTAGGCTTATTCGGTAACGTTGCGGTCGGTTTGGACAGTTTAATTCAACCCACGCCGTTTGCGAATTTGTTTGTGATTGGCTCTCATCCTGAGTTAGAACCTTTACAAAGTCGCTTGGAATCGCGGCATAAAATTTTTAAATTGCGTGAAGGATTGGATAAATTGCGCGGATTTGATGCAATTTACATCGATACCCCGCCGATCTTAAATTTTTACAGTCAATCCGCATTAATTGCAGCGAATAAGTGTTTGATTCCGTTTGATTGTGACGCTTTTGCTAAAGACGCTTTATTGTCGTTAATGCAGGCTTTAGCTGAAATCAAAGCCGATCATAATTCTCAACTAGAAATTGAGGGAATTGTGGTGAATCAATTTCAACGCCAAGCCAATTTACCCACGAAATTGGTTAATCAATTGTCGCAAGAGGGTTACAAAGTATTGAATAGTAAAATTTCGGCATCGGTTAAAGTGCGCGAATCCCATACGCATTCACGACCGTTGGTTTATTTCGCGCCTACTCATAAATTAACCGAAGAATTTAAAGCACTACACAGTGAAATTAATCAATCGTGAATCGTTTGTAAAAGTTTCATTATGACAAACGAAAATCATGGGATAAAATTTGAAATTCCATAGGCTTATTGCCTTAAGTGAAAATGATTTATTTGGATTTTACCCATCACAACTAGAGGAAAAATTATGTTACTAAAAGTCGGATCACGCGGTACTGAAGTCAAAATTGTCCAAACTTTATTAGGTTTAACTCCCGATGGCATTTATGGCGAAGGAACAGCGGCTATCGTTAAAGAATGGCAAGATATTAACGGCTTGACCGCCGACGGTATTGTCGGCAATGGAACTTGGGCAGCAATCTTAACCGAAATGACCACTCGTGACGAAGATGGTAATTTTGTTGATTTCGATGGCAATCCTTTAGAAATTGATTTCGCGGATGTGGACGATGTGGACGCACCGAGTGCTGCTGCGCCTGCGGTAGCAGTTCCAGGATTAAAATTGGATCGTTTACGCGGTAAAATTCCCCAAGAAGTCATCGCTCAAATTCCAGATTGTGCTGCGAAATTTCAAATCAATACCCCATTACGTTTAGCCCATTTTATCGCGCAATGTGGACATGAAAGTGCAGGTTTTAAAGCAAAACAAGAAAATTTAAACTATTCTGCTGATGGTTTAAATAAAATTTTTGGCAAATATTTCAAAACCGTGAATGCTGCCGCCTACGCTCGTCAACCAGAAAAAATTGCGTCGCGCGTCTATGCAAGTCGTATGGGCAATGGGGATGAAGCCAGCCGTGAAGGTTATAAATATCGCGGACGCGGCTTTATTCAATTAACCGGAAAATCCAATTATTCAGAATTTAATAAAATCGTCAGCGAAGATATTTTAAGTAATCCTGATTTAGTCGCTAGTAAATATGCATTATTGTCTGCGGCTTGGTATTGGAATTCTCGTTCTTTGAATGCTTCAGCTGACAAAGGGGCTTCCGACGCAGTGGTGACTGAGATTACCAAAAAAGTCAACGGCGGTACGATTGGTTTAGCTGATCGGATTAAACATTTCAAAGAATATTATGCTTTATTAGTCTAAAAAACTGTCCTTATCGCATCATCAACTGGTCAGGTTAGTCTCATAAGTCTAACCTGACTACTCCGCAAAGTTCAGCTACCGGCTTATCCGCCACAAATTGAGCTAACACTGCTATAGTTAGTCAGTGTAAAACCGCTACTAAAAATCTATGAAAATCCATAAAATCTATGCTTTTCTGGTAGATTTATTCACACCGTCAACACAGACGCTCTGGACAAGCCCAAAGGCTTACTCTGCTCTAATGTGCGTTTAAAGTCTGGCTGTAACGTGTCCCGACTGTTTGCAGTTTATGCTGTTAAGCAAAATAGTTTTTAAAGTGAAACTTGGTTTTCGTTCCACAGGAAAGCATTATACACAATCAATAACCTATTACAAAACAACAGATTTTCATAGATAATAGATTATGGTGAACTGTTACTTACCCTTGAGTTTATAATCAACCTGAGTGTCTGTTTACTCAGCGTTATGTTCAATTTATTGTGAGAAAAATTATGGATAATCCGGCTAAATCCGCTGCTGAAAAAACTAAACCGATCGAAGAAATCCCGATTAAAGCGGGTAAAAATTCTACCAAAGTCGTAAAAAAAGAAGAATCTGGCGTGGTTGATGCCTCTTGTACGCAGATTCGAGATTTATTTTTAAAAGAAGCGAAATCGATGACTCGTTATGCGATGTCTTCAGGCATGTCAGAAATCCCTGATTATGTTTACGCCAATATTGAAGCCTTTAGTGTTGAATATGAAGAGCGTGAACGTGAAAAACACCGCTTGAAAGGTGCTTACGTTTTTGATCAAAGCAAAGCTTTGGATATTGTTAAATTAGTCGAAGCACATGATTTACTGAGTAATGCCATTAAACCGGCAACTCCGCGTACAGTATTGTTGCTTGATCCGGTTTTTGCCGACAGAAGTGCATTTTCTTGGTTAAGTCCAGTTCCTTTATTACGTCGATTAATGATTGTCGCCTTTTTATCATTAGCCGGATTTATTGGGATTGCTTTATCACCCTATGTATCCGAAACTGGCGGCAATATTTTTAATTCAAATGGCATTCCCTTATTAGTCAATTTAATGTTTTTTGTTTGTTCCGCAGCTTTAGGAGCTTGTTTTTCGGCATTATTTCAAGCCAATAGTTATATCGTTAGCGGCGTATTTGATCCAAAATTTGAACCTTCGTATTGGATACGATTATTAGTCGGCGTAATGGCGGGATTAATTCTTGCCAGTTTAATTCCGATTGATCCTCATGCGTTAAATGGATTAGGAAAACCTACTTTATCTTTATTAGGTGGATTTTCGGCTTCTTTAGTGTATCGAATTTTAAATTTATTAGTCGATACGGTTGAAGATATGGTAAAACGTTTAGCTTCGGCGATGATGGGGCAAAAAAAATAATCAAAAAACCCTCTAGTTTTTTGAATAACTAGAGGGTTTATTAAAGCGATAAATCTTAATTATTTGATTAAGAATAAGCAAATAATAACCATAATGCAATCACGAAAGTCATTCCTGTAACTAACGGAAAGAAAATCAATTTGGGTAATAAATTATCTTCATAAGTCAATAATTTAAACTTAAATTGACTGGACAATAATACACTATTAATACAAACCAACGAAATTACGAAATAGCATAAGAAATAAAACGTTTCAAAATAAGTCACACCGGTAGAGGCTAAACTTTCGCGCAATCCACTATGCCATAAAGCAACCGAAAATAATAATCCCGCATTAATTCCTAATACCGCTAATAAATCTATCAAGCCGCTAAATAATACGACAAATAGAATTAAATAAATAATACAAATCGGAATCACAGTCGAAGTAAATGCGTCTAAGAAATTACGTTTAATCATAATATTAAACAATAATTCCTCTGAAGTTTGTCCTACATAACCATTAATCCCCATATTGCTATTTAATCTAAATTGCTGATGGGTAAAGAAAGTGGCTAAAACGCCCCAGTTAGGTAATACTAAATTATTACGATCCAAACCTGCATACGCGGTTTCAAAAATAAATGGATAGGCTCTAAAATCAGGAATTAATATAATTCGTTGACTAAAACTATTCGGGCGTAAACGTAACCAAATTAAGTTTTTATCTAAAGGATAATTAGCATAATCAAAAGGCTCGCGCAATAAAGTCATAAAATACCAACCAATCGTAATCGAACCATCACTAATCGAAGTATAAGTCGCATCTTTGCAAGATAAATCGATTTTACTTTCACTGGCTTCAAATAAAATTACGCCTTTATCTTTAGGAATAGCATCCGAAACATAATCACAAAAGTTTTCAGGAATGCTATCTTTTGTCGCTTCAGGCGGCAAACGATATTTTTGCCAAATATAACCGGAGATGGAAATATTATTAGCCCCTTGGAATTCAGTGGATTTGATAAATACTCCGGTGGGAATATAAATTGGTCTTGGTTGATAAATCGATTTAAAAAAAGCATTTTTATTTTTTTGATAATTAATTACATCTTCAGTAGAATTTAATTTCGAGGCATCTTTAGGCAAAGTGATTTCTTTAATATCGGCTAATACCCATACTCTACCAATTCCGGCACAAAATATAATGGTAGTTAAAATACTAAAATACCATAAACGTCTGATATTATGAATATCTTTAATTAAGAAAACAGCGGTTAAGCTGATTAAGAAAAATACCGCTGAAATGGTTAAGCGTAAATTAGCACCGATATTTTTTTCATCAATATGTAATTCTGATTCATAAAAAATGATATAAAAATCCCAATTAGGTTCCGGAATTTTCTTAAATACTACCCAAGCTTGTTTACCACTATTAGGTAAAGTATAAGATCGAATTTGATCTGGATTTTGGGCATAATCTCTTTGAATAATTTGAATAAAATTATACGCATTTGGATAATATATTTTGAAATTATCTGTTGCCCCTGCCAAAGTAATTAAACGATCAGGATGATAAATCAACCTTCCTTTAGGAGAAAGCACCATACTATAACCGGTGGCACGATAATTTTGCGCATACAAAATATCCTTAATGCCATCAATCGATAAATTAATGGTAATTACACCCGCAATTTTTTGTTTAGATTTATCGGTAAAAAAAGGAATTGAACAAGCAATTAAAAAGTCTTTAGAAACATTACCATAACGCGGCTCTTGCCAAAAAGCTTTACGTTGTTTCACTGCATCAGTAAACCAAGAAGTATCATGATCGTCGCTACTTTTTTGTGTATAATCATAACCTTCATTTTTATTTTCCATTAACTGAGCAGTTTTTTTATCGTAATAAAAACTCCAACTGGTTAGATCATTCGGTTGTGATGAATTATAAATGCCTTTATCAAAAGCAATTCGAATACTATAAAACTGAGGTTGGCTAATTAAATTACCATGCTGATGATTTTTAATAGCTAATTGTAGTAAATGATGTTCAGCTTGGTTATATCGCAATTGACCTGTGGTTAATTGTTCTGATAATTGATTGCCAATATCCATTACATAATTCAAATGATTGCGAATTTCTTTCACCGCATCATTGGCATTTTGTTTAACATTGGCTTTAGTATCTACAATGGCTTGTGCTTCAGTTTGCTGCCATTGGCGAATTGAATCAATCACCACAAAAAAACTGATGACTACAATAAGCATACTAAATAAAGTGGTACGGTTTGATGGCTTCATGATATTGACACTCTGCTAGAGGTTAGAGAGACTTTACGCATATTTATAAAAGTCGTTTATTATTATTTCAAAGACAAAAATAGTCCGGTTTATTATCTATTAAGCTTATCCACTATTATGACATTGTCAACTGAATTGTCCTATGACTACTAATAGAATAATCTCTTTTTTTAGGCATCCGCTTTGGGCTGATGTTCCTGACAGATTTTTTCACTGTCCTCAACCGTTAAAGCTTCCTCAGTCAACTGACAAAATCCCCCTTTAATTCGCTGATCAAAATGTTGACAGGTTTTACACAAACCAAAACTGGCAAATCGATTGGCTTTTTGTAATGCTGTTAATAACGATAGTAATATAGTCTGGTAATCTATAGTTGGATATTGTTGTTTTAAATCCAATTCTGCTTGCAAAAACAAGGTGTTAGGCAGGGTTTGCTGTAAAACGGCTTTACCTTGCACAGACAAATGCAAATGCACCACTCGTTTATCGTGTTGATCCGTTTTTTTCGATAGATAAGCTTTTTTTTCTAATAACTGTAAAGTTTGTGACACCGTACCACGCGTCATCCCCAAATAATTACTGACCGCCGCCGGTGTATCACTATAACGATTGCACTGTTGTAAATAATCCAAAACTTGTAAATGTACCGGTTGCAAACCTAATTCAGCACAACGGCGACGTTCTTCAGCGCGTAACAAGGCGACTATTCGTTCTACTATTTCAAATACACTCGTCGTTTTCATATCGTTCGTTTTTTATCAAGCTTCATGCAGTGATTGACAATCGAGTTTAGCTGTCCTACAGTTAATAGCGAATCAATATCAATCACCGATCTCTATATAGCCCTGTTCATGTTCAATTTGGAATTCGTTTATGAAACAACCTACCTTTTTATTCCGCCATCACAAATTGGCTGTGATGCTGACCATTTGGCTCAACGGCTGTGCGATTGCTAATGCCAATGAACATCCTGATGCTCATAAATTGTATAACGACAATTGTGCGAGTTGTCACGGTTTTGATCACGGCGGCTATTTAGCTCCAGCCCTCAATGCCAATAGCCTTAAAGGACGTAGTCCTACGGTGTTACGCACTGTGATAATGACGGGTAGCTTCGATACTTTAATGCCGCCGTTTTATGGGCGACTAAGTGACGATGAAATTCGTTCATTAGTTAATCATTTACAAACGACGGCTAAACAACCGAATCCGGCGTGGACAATCACTGATATGAAAGCTTCGCTAAAAATTTATGTGCAGGATGAATCCAAATTAGCCAAACAACCCACTTATTCATTAGCCAGTATCGACGATTTGATAGGGGTTGCTGCGCGAGGAAAATACGGGCGCGGCAGTGGCTCTAAAGCCGTTTTTATCAACAGCAAAACGCATCAAAAAGTCGGTGAAATTCCCACCGTTACCGCCGCTCATATTATCGACTACAATCCAGTTAATCCTCGTTGGGCTTACATTAAAACCGATACCGCCGAAATTTACAAAGTGGATTTATACACCATGCAAGTGTTGCGTAGTATTAAAACCGGTTTTAATGGTCCGGGATTAGGCGTTTCGCGCGATGGTAAATATTTAATGGCGGGATCATTTGTACCACACAACGCGGTGATTTTGAATGCAGATACTTTAGAACCGTTAAAAACCTTTGAACTCGAAGGCATTGATCCTGACGGTAAAATGGTGTCTTCAGATTCAGGAATGGTGATTGGCACACCTTTTGCTGATGTTTTTGCGATTGCCTTAGAAAATGCGGGGCAAGTGTGGGTAGTTGATTTAAAAGACGGTTTTCCCGTGACCAAAATTACTGATGTTGGGCGACATTTGCACGATGCGTTTTTGACGCATAAAGGACGCAAATTAATGATTGCCGCTTACGACGACAGTAAAGTCATCGCTATTGATTTGCAAGATCGTAAAATTATTAAAAAATTAGATGCGGGTTGTGTACCGCATGTGGGAGGCGGATCGGCGGTCGTGGTTGATGGACGCACTTTGGGGTTTGGCACGAATTTTGGCGATTGCGACAAAACCGTTGTCAGTGTCTGGGATTTGGACAAAATGGAAGTAGTTAAACAAATTCCGGTTTCTGGCGGCACCGAATCTCCCGCCGCACACGCTAACGCGCCATATGTTGCTGTGGATATTATTTCTAAAGATCGTCGCGCCAGAACGGTGCAACTGATTGATAAAAAAACCTTATCGGTAGTTAAAACGTTGGACGTAGGCGGACATGCGTATTTCCCAGAATACAGTGCCGACGGTAAATTTCTCTACATCAGCGCGGGTTATAATGGCGATGAGGTCGCGGTTTATGATTCAGTCAGTTTGAAAAAAATCGCTGCCATTCCGATGGAAAGTCCGGCGGGGATTTTTTCACACGGGCGAGTTAAATACATGACTCGCGGTTTATCGCCAGATGAAATGGAGCAGTAATATGCGATTAGCTTATTTTTTCGGATTCATCGCTGTGTTTTTTACGATGAATATTGAAGCCGCTAATCTTTATGCCGGACAAGAACGCGCTGCCAGCGTTTGTGCGCATTGTCATGGCATTCGTGAACCGGCAAAAGGCGCGCCATTTCCTAGCTTAAGCGGTAGAAATGCCGATTATTTGAAATTGGCATTAAAACAATATCGTGATAAAACTCGACAATCTTTATTAATGAATCTGATTGCGAATTCATTAACCGATGCTCAAATTAATGATGTTGCTGGATATTATAGCCAATTAAAACGTTAAGCATTTTGTAATTCATTTTCATTGCATTACACCTGCTAAATTTTAATCGTTTGGCAGGTGTAAATCATTTAAACTTATTTTAAAAGCTTTAATTTTAAATCGCCTTCAGATAAATGATAAATATGATCCACCCATTCTAATCCAGCAAGCCGATGAGTCACCATAATCACGGTTTTATCCACGCTGATTTTTGCTAAAGTAGCTAATACTTGTGCCTCTGTTTCTGAATCTAATCCTTCAGTTGGTTCATCTAATAAAAGAATGGGCGCGTTTTTTAAATACACCCTAGCCAAAGCAATTCTACGCGCTTCGCCACCAGAAACTTTCACCCCATGTTCGCCTACCCAAGTTTCTAAACCTTCGGGTAATTGCTGAATAAAATTGTCTAATCCCGCCAAAAGTAAAGCTTGATGTAATTCCTCGTCAGTTGCCTCAGGTTTAGCCATTAATAAATTGGCTTTAATACTGCTAGCAAATAATTGCGTACGCTGTGACAATAAGGCAAAAGATTGTAATAATTCTTCAGAATGAAATTCACGATAATCAATGCCATTTAATAAAATTCGACCTTGTTGTGGATCAAAGAATCGCATTAATAATTGTAATAAAGACGTTTTTCCCAAACCACTATTACCAATAATCGCAATTTTGCTTCCTTGAGGAATAGTTAACGATAAATTATTAAGAATCCACGCACTCGATTCAGAATAACGAAAATAAATTGAGTTTAAAGTTAAATCATAAATTGAGGGTAATGATTTTGCTTGTTTAGGTTCAATAATTGTCGGTGTTAAACTGGCTACTTCACGAATATTTTTAGCGGCTTGTTGGGTTTTACCTAATAATTGCATTGCGGGAGATAATGGCGTAATTAATTCAAAACCTGCAATAATACAAAATAATAATAAACCAGCTTGTGGTGACGTAATTGATTCAGTATTCAGTGCGTTTGAAATTAAGATTAACGTAAATAATAAACTGATTGAAGAAATTAATAAAGTTAAGGCTGAAGATAAAGCGGTTAATCGTTGATTTGCACGCTGAGTTTCAATTAATCGATTAGAAATATGAAGTAATTTTTGTTGAAAAGATGAATAAGCTTGAAATAAAATTAAATCACGAATCCCTTGGGTTAATTCGATTTGTTGATTTTTATAATTTGCCATTAAACTGACTATCGCTTTTGCATTATTATTACCTAAACGATTAAAAATAAAAGGCACTAAAATACTGGCAATCATCCATATAATTAACGTATTAATACTGATTAACCAATGATAATAAGCAATGACACTTAAGACTATTGATAATCCAATTGTTGCAACAATGATCGGATTAATTAAACGTAAATATAACGCATCTAACGCATCAATATCACTGGTCATATTCGATAATAAATCGCCGCTGCGTAATAGAGTCAATCTTCCAGTTGATAATGGAATCATTTTGGCAAAAAACCAAATACGAATTTGCGCTAATACGCGAAAAGTAGCTTCATGAGTTACCACTCGTTCGCCATATCGCGATAAAGTACGAATAATCGCTAATCCACGAATTTCAGCGGCGGGTTGTAAATAATTAAAAGACGTACTTAATTCATGAATAACATTTAAACTCGCAATGGCGGCGGAACTCACTAACCAGCCTGATAAACTAAATAATGCAATTCCGCCCAAACTGGTTAATAAAGACAAAACTATTCCACTGATTAACCAATTTTGATAAGGTTTAAATAAGCGAATAAAAAAAATTAAATCTTTCATATTAATTGTGCATTTTGAAGAGTCATTTTACGCGGTATTCTGGCAATCACTTCAGGATCATGACTCGCTATAATGACGGTTTTATCTTTAAATAATTGCTCTATGGTATTTAATAATTGATTTTTAGTTTCTTGATCTAAATGGGCGGTAGGTTCATCTAATAAAATAATCGGCGCATTTTTTAAAAAAGCTCTTGCTAAAGCAATCCGTTGCACTTGTCCACCCGATAATCCATAGCCTCTTTCACCAATAAGCGTATTTAATCCTTTGGTTAATCCATCGCTAAATTCAGTGACTCCAGCCGCTTTTGCAGCAGTTAATAATTCATCGCTAGAATAATGCGAATTAAATAAACTAATATTGTCACTAATTGAGCCATAAAAAATAGTAGCTTGTTGTCCAATCCAAGCAATTTGTTCCGAGGCGATTGTGGAATTAACCGATTGTCCGTTGATAAAAACTTGACCTTGATCCGCGGTTTCTAATCCCAAAAATAAACGCAGTAAAGTGCTTTTACCTGCGCCGGAATCTCCTATTAAAACCACTTTTTCTCCCGCTTTAATTTGTAATTCTACCTCGCGTAAAATAAATCGTTGATGATAACTTTTACTCACTTGATTTAATTCTAAACAATAATTAGTTTCATGAATTAAAGGCGTTGTTGACCAGGTTAAAATCGGTGCTTGAGACAATTGAATTAATAAATTCGCAGCCCCTAATGCACTCGCACGATCATGATAAAATACGGCTAATTGGCGCAATGGATTAAAAAATTCCGGTGCTAATAATAATAAAAATAAACTTTGTTGTAAATTCAATGGATTTTCTGGACCTATATGAATCAGACCTAATAAAGTTAAACTCACATAAACCGCAATTAACGCAATCGCAATTGCACTAAAAAATTCTAATACCGTCGAGGATAAAAAAGCAATTCTTAAAACATTCATGGTTGAAAGTCGAAAATCATTAGCCACTTGAGTAATCGTTAATAATTCTCGCTGTGCTTGACCAAATAATTTAAGCGTGGTCAAACCTTGTAAGCGATCTAAAAAATAGCCGCTCATTCGAGTTAATGTTAAGAATTGATGACGACTGGTTGCAGCTGCACTGATTCCAATTAAAGCCATAAAAATAATTAATAAAGGCATCGCTATCATTAAAATAACTGCAACTAACCAATTAATAGACCATACCGCTATAATCATTAATAAAGGTAATAAACTAATTAATTTTTGTTGCGGACAATATCGAGAAAAATAAGGCTCTAATGCTTCTACTTGTTCCAAAATAGTTGCAGTTAATTCTCCAGCGGAATGTTGTTTAAAATAGGCGGATTCTATTTTGGGTAAACGGGATAATAATTGTTCACGCAAATCGGTTTTAATGATTGCCGCAGCTTCAAATCCTAAAGTTTGTGATAAATAAATCATAATACTGCGTAATATCACTGCTATTAGCCACAATCCCATCGCCGGAATCAAATAATTCTGTGCCGGATTTAATAAAGGATATACCTGAAATAATCCACTAAAAATTTGACTATAATCAAAATTCAATGCGTCTAAATGCGCAAATAAATGTTGTCGTTCAATTAATAATTGCTGTAAAATAAAAGCAAATACCGCTAATTGTAACATTAATAATAATCCATTAATCACTCCGGCAATAGCCGCTAAATAAATCCAAGCTTTTACGGTTTTTTCTCGCGCTTTTAGCCATTGTTTCGCTTGTTTTTCAGTCAATTGTCTCTGTTCAAAAGCGGCTTGATTTGCCGATACTGAAGAAAGCATATTTTTTTACCCTCTATAATTGATCAATTTGGCTATCATACCTCAAAATAGCTCACATTCGTAATATTCGTTTTTGATCAAATCGGTTACAATAAATAACAATTTATTTTTTGGAGAATATCATGCCTAGCGTTTTAGTCACCGGTGCCAATCGTGGATTGGGATTAGGATTTTGTCAACATTATGCGGTGGCTGGTTGGCAAGTATTTGCTTGTTGCCGTCAGCCTGAGAATGCACAAGAATTACAAACTTTAGTTACACAATATCCATTGGTAACGATTCATAAATTGGATGTTAGTGATTTTAATCAAATCCAACAATTAGGCAACCAATTAGCTGATCAAAGTTTGGATATAGTTATTCATAATGCTGGCGTTTATTATCCGGATAAACAACCGCAACAAACAGAATTTGATTATATATCTTGGGAACAAACTTTTAAAATTAATACGCTTGCGCCGGTAAAATTAAGCGAAAATTTATTGCCGTCATTAATGAAAAGTGATCGTCGTTTAATTGTGGCAATTACCAGTTTAATGGGCAGTATTGCTGATAATGGCAGTGGCGGAAGTTTAGCTTATCGTTCTAGTAAATCCGCGCTAAATGCCGCAATGAAAAGTTTATCGATTGATTGGCAAGATCGTAAAATTTCAGTATTAATTTTACATCCCGGCTGGGTTAAAACCGACATGGGTGGAGAAGAAGCCCCAACTTCTATTTATGAAAGTATTTCCGGAATGACTCGAGTTATTGAATCTTTTACTTTAGCACAAAGCGGGCAGTTTTTAAATTTTAAAAATCAACTTTTACCTTGGTAAATTTATTTTTATTCCTGTTGTGCTTGAGTCATTTTAAGGATTAAATGTCTCAATTCATTTATCAATCAAAATTCTGATCTATAATCTCAGAATTTATGATAACGCTTTCTTAAAATACACTTTGGTTTATTTAACAATTTATGAGTAATTCAGCCTTAGATCAAGCTCACAGTGAACGTATAATTGCCTTACTAAGTTTATTAGGAATTATAGGTTATTTATATTTACACTATTTATCCGATATTCCTAACCAACATTATGTTTTTCAAGTAACCACAGAGTCTCAACTCTTATTAAAAAATTTAGTTGTCAATACTCAGTTTTTTCCAACAAAAATGGGTATCGATTTAATCGATTTACCTTTATTAGCGGTATTTGTTTTAGGTGGAATTCCGCTTATTTTTCAATTAATTAAAGAATTATTCTCTGGAAATTTTGGGGCAGATTTATTAGCTGGTATTTCGATTATTACCTCAGTCTATTTAAATGAATATTTAGCCGGAAGTTTAGTCATTTTAATGTTGTCTGGGGGCGCAGTATTAGAAGGATATGCAGTCGCTAAAGCCTCATCAGTATTACAAGCTTTAGCACAACGAATGCCTTTAATTGCTCATTGTCAATTTGAATTTGAATGGTTAGATATTTCAACTAATGAAGTTAAAATTGGCGATATTTTATTAATTTTGCCGCATGAATTATGTCCAGTGGACGGAACGGTAATTGAAGGTTCTGGCACAATGGACGAATCTTATTTAACCGGTGAACCTTATTTAATGTCTAAAATTATTGGGTCTCCGGTTTTATCCGGTGCAATTAATGGTTCTGCGGCATTAATTATTCGCGCTGATAAACAAGCTCAAGATTCGCGTTATGCCAAAATTATGCAGGTTATGCGTTCATCAGAACAATATCGTCCTAAATTGCGGCGTTTAGGCGATCAATTGGGCGCGATTTATACACCAATTGCGATTTTAATTGCGATCATTGCCACTATCATTAGCGGCGATTCATTACGTTTTTTAGCGGTATTGGTGATTGCAACACCTTGTCCGTTATTAATTGCGATTCCTGTGACCATTATCAGTTCAATTTCTTTAGCAGCTAAACGAGAAATTATTATTAAAAATCCGGCTATTTTAGAAATAATTGGCGAATGTAAAACCGCTATTTTTGATAAAACCGGTACATTAACATATGGAAAACCAGCATTAGTCGCTTTACATTCCATTCCTCCCTATGAAAATAAAGATATTTTAAGTTTGGTCGCTAGTTTAGAACGATATTCTAAGCACCCATTAGCATATGCGATTATGCAAGTTGCTGAATTTTCATCCGCCGTTTTACATCCTGTAGCGAATATTCACGAATTACCCGGACAAGGATTAACCGGAGAAATTAATGGTCGTTATATTCAAATTACTCATCGTGAATATTTTTTAACCCATTATCCACAACAACAAAATAGATTACCTGAAATGAATGGCGGTTTAGAATGTATTGTATTAATGGATGAGCAGTATATTGCCACTTTACAATTTCGTGATCAAGTACGTCAAGATAGCTCATCTTTTATTCATCATTTAACCCCAAATCACGCTTTTGAAAAATTAATGTTAGTGTCCGGAGATCGTGAATCTGAAGTGCATTATTTAGCCGAACAAGTAGGGATTAAACACGTTTATTTTTCACAAACGCCGGAACAAAAATTAGAATTGGTTAAACAAGAAACCCGATTAGCTAAAACTGTTTTTTTAGGCGATGGAATTAATGATGCTCCTGCATTAATGGCAGCAACCATTGGAATTGCTTTTGGACAAAATAGTGATATTACTGCGGAATCCGCTGATGCAGTAATTATGAATAGTTCTTTATTAAAAGTCGATGAATTATTGCATATTGGTCAACGAATGCGGCGAATTGCATTACAAAGTGCAATTGGTGGAATGGCTCTGAGTATTATCGGAATGGGCATTGCTGGTTTTGGTTATTTAACGCCGATTTCAGGCGCGATTACTCAGGAAATTATTGATATTTTTGCGGTATTAAATGCGTTAAGAGCGGCAATTCCGCCTAAACAATTATCCGATTATCATTAAAAATGATTTATTAAAAACAATTTTGTTAAACTTATAAAACTACCGAGGTTAATTTATGAAACATTGTAAAGTAAAATGGATTAAAATTTTTGCATTGGTGCTAACGAATAGTTGCATTCATTCTGTCAATGCGCATTCAATTATTAAAACTGCTATTAATGACAATTTAGCCAGCGGCAATAAAGCCTTAATAGCGGTTAGTAATGGCAATCATAATATCGCTTCTGGAGAAAATAGTTTATTAGTCAATACCACTGGCAAAAATAATTTGGCAACGGGTTATGCCAGTTTAACAAGTAATATCAGTGGCAATTCTAATAACGCATATGGTGTAAAAGCTTTATATTTAAATAGCGGAAATAATAATATTGCGATTGGTGATAGTGCTTTATTTTCTAACACAAAAGGCAATAACAATATTGCGATTGGCCATTATGCTGGGTATTCCTTAAATATTGGAAATTCTAATATTGATATTGGTAATCAAGGGGTGGCTAATGATGCGTTTACCATTCGTTTAGGCACAACAACGATTCACAATAAAACATTTATTGCTGGAATTTCAGGAATTACCGCCAGTAATGGTAATGCGGTATATATTAATTCTTTTGGACAATTAGGTACTTTAACTTCATCTAAACGTTATAAAGAAAATATTAATGATATGGGTAAAGCCAGTGCTAGCATTATGAAATTACGCCCAGTCACCTTTTATTACAAACCGGAATTTGATGATGGTTCTAGAACTTTGCAATATGGTTTAATTGCTGAAGAAGTGAATACGATTTTACCCGAATTAGTTTCTCGTAAAACTAATGGAGAAATCGACGGCGTTCGTTATCAATTTTTAGCTCCAATGTTATTAAATGAAGTTCAACGTCAACAGCAACAATTAGATCAACAATCATTAGAAATAAATGAATTGAAAAAACAAATTGCGCAATTAAAAACGTTATTAAAGGTACAATAAGCAATGATTGAAGTCGATGTATTATGCGTGGGTCATGCTTGTTATGATTTAATTTTTTCGGTCGCCAAACATCCAGCGACGGATGAAAAATTATTTGCTGATCAATTCACCGCTTGTGGCGGAGGGCCAGCCGCGAACGCTGCCGTTGCAGTACGATTGCTAGGTTTAACCTCAGCATTTGCCGGTTATTTAGGTCAAGATATTTATGGTCAGCAGCATTATCAAGAATTTATCCAGCACCAAGTTAATACCGATTTGATCGTTCGCGGTACAGCCCCAACGCCCTTATCGACAGTGATTGTGAAACCAAATGGACAGCGTGCCTTGATCAATTACAAAGGTTCAACTCAAGCTTTAGCTATTCAAGCGATTGATTTTTCGATAATAAAACCTAAAGTCATTTTGTTTGATGGACATGAACCTTATATTTCGATGGCGTTGGCTAATGATGCGCGTCAACATCAAATTCCTACCGTGTTAGATGCGGGTTCGGTTCACGAAGGCACGCTGGCGATGATGAGTCAAGTAGATTATTTAGTGTGTTCAGAAAAATTCGCTCAACAATTTACCGGCGATGCTGAACGAATGTTAGCGCGATTGGCTAGAGTTGCACCAACGGTGGTCATTACCTTAGGCGAACACGGTTTATTATGGCGACATCAACAACAACAAGGGCAATTGCCCGCATTTAACATCAAAGCGATTGATACTACCGGTGCTGGAGATGCGTTTCATGCCGCTTTTGCCGCTGCGATTGCACAACAATATTCATGGTTACAAACATTACGTTATGCCAGTGCTGCCGGTGGATTATGTTGTAGCAAAATTGGCGCGCGATTAGGATTGCCTACCGCTAAAGAATTACAAATTTTATTAGCAGAACAATCAGACTAAATGATGATTAAAAATAAAAAACATATTTATGCTAATTAAAAGCTAAATCAGGTAAAATTCAATTTGAATTTGATTTTAAATATAATATTAAAGGATAGGTTTAAATAATTATGAGTATGTGGTTTGAAACAACCATTAAAGGATTAACCGGACAACAACGGATTAATGATTCTAAAACGCCTTCGGGACGAGTACATATTGGCTCATTACGCGGAGTATTAATTCACGATGCCTTGTACCGTTCTTTAAAAGATCAAGGGGTTGATGTTATTTATGAATATGGGATTGATGATTACGATCCTTTAGATGGTTTGCCGGCGGACGCTGGGGCTGAATTAGTCGAAATGATGGGATTGCCGTTGTGTAATATTCCTGCGCCGCAAGGATCAACCGCGACTGATTTGGCTGATCACTATATCACTGAATTTTTAGACATTTTTAAAGAATTAGGCGTAGGCGCGACTTTTTATCGGATGCGCGATGTTTATCGTTCTGGACAATTCAATGCAGCGATTGATGCGATTTTAACCAAAGCCGACGTAGTCAGACAAGTTTATCGAGAAGTCAGCAAAGCCGATAAACCGAGTAATTGGTATCCGTTTCAAGTGGTTTGTGAACAGTGCGGCAAAATCGGTGCTTCGGAAGTGACTGATTATGATGGTAAAGAGGTAACTTATTATTGCAAACCTGATTTAGTTTCTTGGGCAAAAGGTTGTGGTTATCGCGGCAAAGTATCTGCTTTTGATGGACACGGCAAATTACCTTGGAAATTAGAATGGATTGCAAAATGGTACACTTTTGGAGTCACGATTGAAGGCGGCGGCAAAGATCATTGCACCAAGGCGGATCGCGCGATGTTTCTGAACAATGTATGCGTGCAGTTTTTGGCGGCAAACCACCGTTAAATGTCCCTTACGAATTTTTCTTGGTCAGCGGTGCAAAAATGAGTTCGTCCAAAGGTGTAGGGTCTTCGGCACGAGATATGGCTAATTTTTTACCCGCCGAATTATTGCGTTATTTAATGATTCAACCACCGGCAAAACGTACGGTCAATTTTTCCACCGATTTGGAATATATTGTTAAATTGTTTAACGAATATGATCGTTTAATTGAAGCTCAATTACGCGGCGCAACTTCTGCGGAACAAAATCGTTTAATTGCAATGACTGAAATTAATAACGATTCTACCGCTTATCATCCGGTGAGTTTTCAATTAATTGTTTCTTTATTACAATTGCCTCATTTAGAAATTCATAGTGAAATTGCGAAACGATTATCTGCACAATGGCAAACGCCTAAATATCAACTTAGTTTAGAAAAACGGATTGCCGCAGCACGCTATTGGTTAGATCATTTCTCTACGGCGGATCAACGCTTGCAATTACAAAATACTTTACCGAATTCGGTATCGACTTTATCGATTGCACAACAAGCATTTTTACAGTTATTGGGTCAACAATTTCCGCAAACTCATTTGGATGAAGATCATTATCAAACCTATGTTTTTGATATTGCTAGACTCACACCGATTCCGGCAAAATCCGCATTTGCGGCGGTATATAAAGTGTTATTTGATAAAGATCAAGGTCCTAAAGTGGGCTCTTTGTTTTCCTATATCGACGCTAATTTTTTACAAAATCGATTCAATAGCGTTAACTATTCATTAATTGAGTTTTGGCACGAAACGGCAATTCAAATCGAGCAGATTCAACAATGGATCAGCGAACATCAATCTAGCCTTCAACAAATTGAATCGCAATCATTATTCACCACTGAAAATGAAATCAGTTTAGGAATCGCTGAATTAACTATCACTTTAACTGATGGAAAAAAACATCGTTTAAGAACGATTTTGTTAGCGGCTGAAGAAGCTAAACCATTAGATATTGATCAAGTAAATCAATTATTAATCAATCGTACAAGCGAATTATTAGCCAATTTAAAATAATTGATTAAACCGGTTAATTAATCATTAGCCGGTTTTTATTTGATTAATGAAAATTTCAACCTATTGTTTTGCTAATTGTTCCAATTCCTGCCAACGTTCAAAACTGAATTCTAGTTGTTGTTCTAATTCAGCAAGTCGATTTAACACTTGAGAAGTTATCGCTACCGATTGTTGATAAAATTCAGGTTGATTAATTTGTTGTTGTAATTGACTTAATTCCGTTTCTAATAAATCAATTTTTTCGGGTAATTCATTTAATTCTTGCTGTTGTTTATAACTTAATTTCGTTTTTCTGGTGGCGGTATTTATTTTCTTTTCAATCGACTGAATCGCTGTATTTTTTACCGCTGGAATCGCAATAGATAATTGGGTTTGATAGTGTATCCAATCACTATAACCTCCGACAAATTCTTCAATTTTACCTTGTCCTTGAAAGACTAAAACGCTAGTGACCACCTGATCTAAAAAAGCTCGATCATGACTGACAATTAATAAAGTTCCCTTAAATTCAATTAATTTTTCTTCTAATAATTCTAAAGTTTCTATATCTAAATCATTAGTCGGTTCATCCATAATAATCAGATTAGCTGGACGAGTAAATAAGCGTGCTAATAATAATCGTGCTTTTTCGCCACCGGATAAACTTTTAATCGGAGAACGCGAACGAATTGGACTAAATAAAAAATCGCTTAAATACGACATGACATGCCGCCGTTGATTATTAATTTCAATAAATTCATTTCCTGCAGCAATACTGTCAAAAACACTTACATTTGGCTCTAATTGTTCGCGTAATTGATCAAAATAAGCCACTTGTAAATTCGTGCCATGTTTAACCGTTCCTTGAGTGGGTTCTAATTGTTTTAATAAACATTTTAATAAAGTCGATTTTCCCGCACCATTTATACCTATTAAACCAATTTTATCGCCGCGTTGAATAATGGTAGAAAAATGATTGATAATCCATTCATCAGCATATTTAAAACTTAATCGCTCAACCTCTATCACTTTTTTACCTGAAGATTCAGTTGATTCTACAGCGAATTGACTTACTCCTTGAATTTGGCGACGTTGAGCGCGTTCACGACGTAATTGTTCTAAAGCTCGAACCCGACCTTCATTTCGAGTGCGTCTTGCTTTAATTCCTTGACGAATCCAAATTTCTTCTTGGGCTAATTTTTTATCAAATTCGGCATTTTGTTGAATCTCATCCGCTAAAACAGCGGCTTTACGACGTAAATAATCTACATAATTTCCCTGCCAAGAAACTAATTGACCTCGATCTAAATCGATAATTCGCGTGGCTATTTTTTGTAAAAAAGCACGATCATGAGTCACAAATAAAACTGCCCCAGAAAAATTTAATAATTGCTGTTCTAACCAATCAATATGCGCGAAATCTAAATGATTGGTTGGCTCATCTAATAATAATAATTCAGGCTCAATCACTAAAGCTTGCGCCAAAGCCACTCGTCTTTGCCAACCTCCTGATAAATCAGCAATTTTAACTTCTGCTGGTAAATTCAATTTAGTTAAAATCGTTTCAACCCGTTGTTGTAAATGCCATCCTTGATGCGTTTCTAAATGATGTTGTAATTGACCTAATTCGGTTAACTCTTGCGGAGTTTTTAGATTTAATGATAATTGATGATAACGATTTAACCACTGTCCTAATTCGCCTAAACTATTAGCCACTGCTTGATAAATCGTTGCCTCTGTTGAGAATTGCGGAACTTGTGCTAAAGAGGCTATTTTTAATAAAGGTTGTCGCCAAATATCGCCTTCATCTGGCAAAATTTCTCCAGCAATTAATTTTAATAAAGTCGATTTACCTTCACCATTTCGTCCTAATAAACCGACACGCTCTCCAGAATCTAATTGTAAATTGGCATCCGCTAATAGAGGATGAGTACCATATGCAATACTAATATGATTTAAACGAATTAAAGGCATAAATAAAATGTGAAATTAGCTTATAAATAATAATTGTTGCGCAAATCTTATACAACCTATTAAGCCCAAATTTTCAAAATTTGCCAATTTGATATTAATTGCATCTAATTCAGCTTTTTTGGTAGAACAATTTATAAATTCTTCCATAAAATAACGATTATTGACTAAAAAAGGATTTTTAATCGCAATTCCACCGGTTAAAAATAAAGTATCACAAATTCCCAAACAACTTAATACATAATTTTGACAGGCTCTAGCAAAAAAACGCGCAAACCAAATAGTCGTTGGTGAATCAGGCTGTAATGTTGCCGCCACTTGTGCTGGTGTTAATTGCTCATTCGTTAAAAATTGGTGTAAATAAGCTAATCCCGATCCTGAAACAATTTGATCACTGATAGGATAATTGCCAATATATGTTTTTAAAAATTGACTATATTCTAATTCTTCTGCATTAACAAAATTAAATCGAATATGTCCGGCTTCAGAAGGAATGGTGGTAATTAAATTATTCGTTAATTTTACCGCACAATGCCCTAATCCTGTTCCTGCACCAATTACAGCAAATCCACGATGCAAATTATCATGACTGGCTTTAATTTCAGTAAATTGTGCAGCTTGAATATTTACACATCCCCAAGCTTGAGCTTCAAAATCATTAATTAAATACATTGGACAAGCAAAAGATTGATTTTGTAAATCAATATCCCAAGAAACATTAGCTAAAGACACTTGTTTATTGGCAATAACTGGACCTGGTACCGCTAACACAGCACAATCAATTGTATTTAATGCAAACAAAGGATTTAAGATAGCTATTGCTGTTAATAAATCATTCAATGAAGCATAATCCGCAGTATTTACAATAATATCACTGACAATATTAAATTCATTTTGATTAATTAATTCACAGCGAGCAAATCGACTGGAAGTTCCACCAATATCTGCAATTAAGATTGAAGTTTTCATTGTGCTTAAAAATGAAAATAATAATTAATGAATAAACAAAATACGGATAAAATATTTTGCGTTTAATTTGAAAATGGATGTGTTTCTAATGTGAGTAATCGTTGCCAACGATTAACCATTAAACAAAATAAATAAGCGGTTTGTTCTGCATCATAAAGTGCTGAATGGGCTTTATCCTCATTCCATTCAATTCCAGCGGCTTGGGCAACTTTAGATAACACCGTTTGACCATAAATCAATCCACCTAAAGTCGCGGTATCAAAACTGCTAAAAGGATGAAATGGACTTTTTTTAATTGCTGAACGAGCAATCGCTGCATTTAAAAAACTCATATCAAATGCTGGATTATGTCCAACTAAAATAGCCCGAGTACAATGATTTCGTTTAATAGCCAATTTAATATGCGCAAATAAATCTGTTAAAGCTTCTTTTTCCTCAATGGCAAAGCGAAATGGATGATAAGGATCAATGCCATTAAATTTTAAAGCAGCCATATCCAATTCTGCATTTTTAAATGGAATAATATGATGCGAATATTGCTCGGTTATGGTTAATTGTTGATTGTGATTAAATTCAACAATAATGACAGCAATTTCTAATAGGGGATTTTTTCGTGGATTAAATCCACCAGTCTCAATATCAACAACAACAGGTAAATAACCCCTAAAACGATTTCCCAAAGGATTTTGCACAATGTCCATAGCAAAAAACAAGCGGCTATTTGCCAATCATTTTTGACAAATATCTATTGAATGAAAAAATTAGTGAATCTTAAATATGAAGATGGAGGCTGCGGCCGGAATCGAACCGGCGTAGATGGCTTTGCAGGCCACTGCATAACCATTTTGCTACGCAGCCTAAGAATGCCATAAAAAAAGCCGCTGTGTCGCGGCTTTGTAGAATTTGGAGCGGGAAACGAGGCTCGAACTCGCGACCCCAACCTTGGCAAGGTTGTGCTCTACCACTGAGCTATTCCCGCCTTGAAAACTTGTATTATTATAAACGATCTTTTAAAGATGTCAAACATTTTATTGAATGTCGATGGATAATACCCAGCCTTTACGACCTTTGCAAGCTCCTGACAGAATTTCAATATTAGCAAAGCCATTCTTTTTTCCAGAAAAATCTTGAAAATCTAAAATTTTTACCGGTGTATCTTGAGCAATATGACTACAGCCTGCATCTTTTGGATCTTCTTCAGTATCGTCAAAAGCTGCCATATTTCCCGGGACTGAAACCACACGAATCTTGCCATTGGCATCGAAACTATTGACTCCATGCAAAACATAGTTTTGTCCAACTGCTAATTCTTTTGCGGGTTTACTCGGTAATACTTCATTTGAACCGCCCAAATTCAACAGAATAATCAATCCAACCACTACGCCGGCGATTGCCCCAAAAAACACTTTAGGATTACTGTCTTTAAGAGCCAATACCGTTTCTACAGTTTTAGTCGCATTTTTTAGCGTTTCAGTTGAAGAAGCTGCGCTGTTTTTTTCAGATTCACTCATTTCATTTTCCTCTTTTCCAGATCAAAATTCATTATTGTTATCAATTTATTACCCAAATGACGAACGCGGTCGACATTATCACCGCTGTTTATTACAGATTTAGATAAAGTCGTAAGCTTTACGTTTATCTTGTGCTGTTTTTTCCGCTTTAATCGAATGATCAATAAAACGTTTAAAGCCAAATTGCCAATAACCTAAGCCAACATTTTTTTTATCCGTTAAAATAACCAAACATTCTTCCTGTGGCATAAATAAACGAATAACATCTTCTTCTTTTAATAAAAAAGAATCAACGATAATAAATTTTCGCTCACTGTTTATTTCTCGTTGCTCATAGAATAAAGCTTTTTGAGTTGGATCGGTATTTTTTGCAGTTGGCAGCGAATAATCTGCTGCATAAATTTGTGAGCTAATTAATTGGATTTCAAAATCCAAATAAGCATTTTTTTGTTTGGGCATAATAATTTTATTAATTACACCCAAAGCTCGGTTATTTTGGCGACTACTGATTTTACGAAAACTCACTAAACTGCCAATCGCTACCAATCCTTCCTTTTCAAAAGCACAAGATAAAGTACGATCAGAAGAAGATAACGCAAGATACTCACAACCTGAAAATTCCGTCTCGGCATCAGAATGTAATAAATCGTAAGTCGTTTCTAAACCGATACTAAAATAGCGATCTAAGCGATCAGAAAAACAAGGCATCCCATGTAATTCAGTCCCTAGCCAGCGTTGTCCTAAGTAATCGATTAATTCTAAGGGCAATTTTTCAATCGTCGCTTTGGTCGCATATATCGCATTGAATCGTCCTTCTTTGCTGCTGACCATTTTATCACGCTGATCAAAGGCATCGTAAAAGTTCGCAAAATTCAGATACAATTTGTTAGCTTCTAGCATCCGCTCAGTTGGTTCAAAAACCGGTGGCGCATCTTCATCAATCAAAACTACACACTGCAACATCTGTACCGCTATCGGTTTTTTTTCCAATTGCACCAACGGCGCGAACTCTGCCAAAAAGCTATAAACTTGTTGTACTTCCTTTTGCATCAAACCGCCGGGTTCAGTCAAACTTAATAACAATACCTGTAAATAACATTCTTCAGCGGTATAAGCTTTACTGGGACGATCTAAATCCTCAGGAATTTTAACGTTATGTTTTTTAACTTTAACACTCAAACTATATAAAGCGTGTAAATCAATCCACACCCAAGGCGGCACGGGCAAACACATCATGTAATGGGTGACTACAATATTACTTAAACCCTTAATGGTTCGTTGAATCGCTAAGGCAGTGTTTTTTCCTTGAAACCAACCAATCGTACGTTTAGTCAATTCTTTCACAACCATCCAGTAGCTAATGGTAAATTCTTTTTCAATAGAAACAATAACTTCTAGGATTTTTTGTTCATTTTCACCTTTAGGAAAACCGGTTTTAGTTAGCCTGGCGCGCAAATACTCTTCAATATCCAAAAAACTAGGTTTTAGCGTTTCTAATGTATCCAACCTAAGCTGAGTATCCATTGCCATTTTATTAAAATCTTTAATAAAATCATGAAATAAGCGCGTAGCCAACCCAGGATTGGCTACGGGCAAATCCATAATCCATTGTTTTAATGCCTGTTCCTCATACTGCTTAAGCAGATCAGCGTTTTTTTGCTGCGATGGAATTATCAGAAAAAAAGAGTTTCGCACCTGTTCCTCATCATTAACAAAAGCAATAGCAATAAATTAAAAGTTAGCTGATCACTCGAACCGTTATCGTGAAAATTGATCTTAGCCTATGCGGTGAAAATTGCTGATTATAATCTGATTTGGCTTTTTCGCAGTGGTTCAATATCGTTTTATTCGCCACCCTTACGATTCATTATGCCTTTGGAAGGCGTATAACCCACAATTGCTGCACTCATAAACACCACAAATGCCGCTGATATGTAGATCAAAGCGTGAATATTCCATTGGTTATACAGTGCGAATCGAATTAATTCTACCGCCTGAGAAAAAGGATTATATTCAGCAAGTTGTGCTAATAAAGGACTAGATTCTTGTAATTTCCATAGAGGATATAAAGCGGTGGACATGAAAAATAATGGGAAAATTACAAAGTTCATCACCCCTGCAAAATTTTCTAATTGTCGAATCAATGATGATAATAATAATCCTAAGGCACCGAGCATTAATCCGACTAATAACAAAGCAGGTAAAACACTGAGATAACCAGTTAACGGCGGGTGAATTTGATATAACCACGCGATTGCTAAAAATACATAGACTTGTAAAATCGATACCGCTGTACCTGCGACTAATTTTCCTACCAACAAAAACCAACGTGGTAAAGGCGATACTAATAAAATTCGCATACTACCCATTTCACGATCATAAACCATGGTTAATGAACTTTGCATTCCATTAAACAATTGAATCATGCCGCATAAACCCGGGGTAATATACACTTCATATAAAATATAAGTTTCATATGGCGGACTAATGGCTAATCCTAAGGCGGCTCTAAAGCCGGCAGCAAAAACAAATAACCAAATCAGTGGACGAACTAAGGCAGAAATAAATCGTTCTTTTTGTTGGATAAATCGCCATAACTCGCGTCCAACAATACCTAACATGGCTCGATAATAATGTAAAATTTTCATGCAGTTGACTACGCTCCTTGAGTCAAATAATGAAAGGCGGCTTGAATCGTCTCTTTAGCAGTGAATTGCAAAATATCAGCCACTTGCCCTTCAGCTTTTAATTGTCCTTGATGTAAAATCAACAAGTTATCTTCAGGATAAATTTCATCAATTAAATGAGTCGCCCATAAAACAGCTAATTGTTGCTCCGTGGCTAATTGATGAATATAACGCACTATTGCTTGGCGACTAGGTACATCCAGACCCACTGTTGGCTCATCTAGTAATAACAATTTTGGTTTAGGCAATAATGCCCGCGCAATTTCGACTCGCCGCCGATGTCCACCATTTAATTGTCGGACTTTTTCCCCGCGTCTAGGCAAAATCTCGAAACGAGCCAATTCTTCATCGATACGTTGATTCGCTAATTTGCGATTCATTCCATGCAAAGCAGCGTGATAATGTAAATTTTGCGCTACTGTTAAATCTAAATCCAAAGTCGATTGCTGAAACACCACACCTAAATTGGCTAATGCTTTGCTAGTCTGTTGACGAACATTCCAGCCGCATAATTCAATTTGCCCTTGATGGCTATCATATAAACGGGTAATCAGCGCAAATAAGGTGCTTTTACCCGCGCCGTTTGCACCGAGTAAAACGGTACATTCTCCGGCTTTAATTGAGAAACTAACTTGATTCAAAGCTTTTTTGCTGGGATAAGCGAAGCTAAGTTGTTGAATATTAAGCGCGAATTCGGTCATGGTTTAGCGACCACTCCCCAAGGATAACGTCCCACTGCAATCGATTTAGTCACGGTATGATTATCTAAGTCCATGATAGATATATCATTACTTAAACCGTTGGTGGTATATAAACGTTTTTGATCCGGTGAAAAACTCAGATTCCATACACGTTGTCCAACCAAAACATATTTTTCCACAGTCAAAGATTGCGCATCAATCACAGCAACTCGATTGGCGGTTCCCATCGCTACATATCCCCACCGCCGCTGACTGTCAATCGCAATTCCAACGGGCTGTATTTTTTCACTGCTGACACCGGTAATTTCCAACTTTAAAGTTTTTAAAATTTTGCGCGTATTCACGTCGATAATGGTTAAAGTTCCCGCCATTTCTGAAGTGACCCATAATTGCTGATTATCCGCAGTAAAACTCAAAGCTCGTGGACGCGGATCAACTAAAGTATTTTCTATAACTTTCAAACTCTTAGTGTCAATCCAATGCACCATATTTGTGGTTTCAGAAGCACTCACTGCCCATTGTTGATTGGGACTCACGGCAATTCCTTCAGGTTCAACACCGACTTTAATTTGCGCCAAGCGAGTTTTTTGCGCCATATCAATGACGCTGACTAGATTATCATCTTCATTAGAAACATATAATTGTTTGCCATCAGCAGTTAACGCAAAAGTTTCCGGGTCTTTATCGGAAGGCAATTTGCCAATTTCTTTCAGTGTATTGCTATCAAACAGACGAATGGTATTGTCATCGCTGGTCGCTACTAACAAGGTTTTGTAATCACCCGTTAAGGCAAGCCCGCGTGGACGTTGCCCCACAGGAAAGGTTTTTAGCAATTTGCCGGCGATTGGATCCACCATTGCAACGGCGTTGTCTTTTTCTAAACTGACAAACACGGTTTCCGCAATCACCGATTGAGTCAATAAACATCCGACTAAACTATTGAATAATATGATTTTAATATTCATGGTAAATGATTTTTGCAATGAGATTCGGGTTGATCATATCCTAAAGTATCTAATTCCGTTTTGGGATGTAAAAATCCTTCAATCGGCGCGACGGCGACTAAAGAGCGAGGTTCGGCTAACAAAATCGGTTGACGTAATTGTCCATCCCAGCGGCGAAACGATAACGGATTACCTTTATAACCTTGTAGCGCGAATTGCTCACTAAATAAATACGATTGAATCGATGACAATTGATTAGAATGACTACGAATAGCCGCTTCACCAATCGCTCGAATCGCTAAATAAGCCCCATAATCTACGTCCGTCATCGCCCGTCCAGCATGATGATAAAATCGATTTTGAATTTGACTCGCTCCCCATTGTTCATGAGTCGGATGCCAAGCGGTGGCAATCAGTCCTTGAGTTCCTATCACTGGACGAGGCAGCCAAGTGCGATAATCAAAATACTCGCCAAACACACCTTGCTCATCGGCTAAAACCAATACATCATAATCAGTCACTTGAGTAAACACTGCCACTTCAGCTTGCTCATTGCGTCTGGCATCAAAAGTATGTGACCAGTTTTTTTCAGCAACAATCGTCATGCCAAATTTTTTCGCAGCTCGTTTAATCGCAGAAGCATATGCACGATCTTCGGCGCGATTACCAATCACTAAAAACCATTTAGTCCAACGTTTTTTAAGCATTAATTGCGCCAACGCATCGGCTTCCATGGCACGACTGGGTAATAAATGAACTATATTCGCTCTACACCATTGGTTACGCAGTTCATCATCATGACTGGCGACATCAAAAAATAATTTTTGGTTACTTTGTGGTAAATCCGCCAATTGCAGCAACCGGGCGGCGGGTAAATTTACCAAGACTAAAGATTGCTTCTGAGAGACTTTGCTATTAAACCATTGAGTGACATTGGCGTTCAACGGCAGCACAATTGGAGTTAGTTTATAGGTTTGTTGAATAAATTGACCGGTTGTGTTGTTATCTTCAATCGCTAATTCAGCACCAGCCAGTCCTTTATTGGGAATAAAAGGATCAAGATTCGACAACGCCGGCGGCGGCACTTGTTCCTGAGTAAAATAAACAATATCGATTAATTGATTAGTGATAGATGTTGTAGTAACCGATTTTTTATCTTTAGCTTGTACCAACGATCCGGTAGTGAATAACATCAAAAATAATAGATAAATAACCGATTTAACCCATGATTGCATTTGTTGTGTTTCGCTGTCTTTAATTAAAACCTAAAGGTGAATCTCATTGTAGCGGATTATAAAAAATTTTTCGCGCTTGTTACTTAAAACTTGAAAATCGACTACACTGCTCAAAGTTCACTATTACGATTTTAATTTAATCATTAGACACTATGAATTCGCATCAAAAGCCAGATTCTTCTTCAGAACAGTCTGAAAATTGGAATAAAACGTTGCATGAATTAGATGATTTAGATGAATTCTTACGCACTAAAGAATTGTTACAAAGTCATCAAGTTCGTCAAGGTTATGAAGGCAATAAACGAAAAACGGTTCGTTATGTGCGTAAAGGCATTACCGCTTTTATCAGCAAAGCCGATATTTTTGGCAGTTATCAATTATTTAGTTTTAGTCGATGTATTCGGGTGCGTGTATTAGACATTAGCAGCAATGGGTGTTTAATAGCTTGTCCAGAAAAATTAAAAATCCATCGTAAAATTCGCTTAACTTTAGTGTTTAACAGTAATCGTCATTTTGAAATTTCAGCCATCATTGTGCGTAAATTGGCTGAAGATCGTAAATTTTATGGCATTCGTTTTGATCATGCTCATGATGAATTAGCGGATTATTTATTAGAATCGGATAATGAATGGAGTTTACGCTAATATCCATTGTTTTAATAAATTCATTTGTGAATAATGCGTTAAATCCAATTGCAATGGTGTAATTGATATATATCCTTGGTTAATGGCAAAAAAATCAGTTCCGGGACCTGCATCTTGCTCATTTCCCGGCGGTCCAATCCAATAAATCGGACGTTGACGTTGATCCAGTGCTTTGATAATCGCTTCGGATTTATGCCGTTGACCTAAACGAGTAATTTGATAACCTTGCAATTGATTAAACGGAATATCTGGAATATTAACGTTAAGCAAAGTATCTTCAGCTAACGGATATTTGAGCAAGCGTTGGATTAATTCCGTAGTCACTTGTGCAGCCGTGTCAAAATGCTTGGGATCATTAGCCACTAATGAAATAGCAATTGCTGGACAACCTAAAAAGCGTCCTTCGGTGGCGGCGGCTACGGTGCCGGAATACAAAACATCGTCGCCTAAATTAGCACCGTGGTTGATACCTGCGATCACCATATCCGGTTGCTGAGGTAATAATCCAGTGATTGCTAAATGCACACAATCCGTTGGCGTTCCATCAACTCGAATAAAACCATTGTCACAATGATACGCGCGTAAAGGTAAATCTAAAGTTAAAGAATTACTAGCAGCACTGCGATTTTTATCGGGTGCAACAACCGTGACTTTAGCAAAATTGGTTAACGCTTGAACCAATGTTGACAAACCTTGTGCTAAATATCCGTCATCGTTACTGACTAGAATGTGCATATAAACCTCCGTCATTTATTATCACCCGCCATTTTAACCAAGATTGTAAAATGCTATGTCTGATTTTCGTAAAAAAATATTGACCGATGACGATAAAAATTTGTTTAAACAAAGTGTAGGCAAGGTCACTGCGATCAAATCAGAAGCGCATTTCACTTTTAATCATAAACCTAAACCGCGTCCGATTCCCAAAAAATGGCAACTTGATGCTGAACCTACGTTTGAATCCTTACTACATCGTCCTACTGAAACGGTTTTTGCCGAAGATGTATTGAGTTTTTTAGACAATCCATCTGCCCAAAAATTATTGAAACAATTACGCCGCGGCGAATTTCCGATTGAAGCTCACTTGGATTTGCATGGCTTAACGATTATCGGCGCGAAACAACGCTTGACGCATTTTTTACAATATTGCGAAGATAAAGATTATCGTTGCGTACGCATTGTACATGGCAAAGGTTATCGTTCGGTATATAATCATCCGGTACTGAAAAACGAGTTAAATTATTGGTTAAGACATTGTGCGACAGTACAGGCCTTTTGTTCAGCCCCGTCAAGAGAAGGTGGCACAGGAGCTTTATGGGTGTTGCTACATAAAAAAAATTCAGCGTCAAATTCGGTTAAACGGGGTCACTAAAAAATCCCCATCTGTTTTTTTCGATTGCAAATGTTGTAAAAATCTTTAGAATAACCAATAGATGCCGGTGTAGCTCAGTCGGCAGAGCAATACATTCGTAATGTGTGGGTCAGCGGTTCGATTCCGCTCACCGGCTCCATTAATTAAAAGGCTTGGATTTTTATCCGAGCCTTTTTTGTTTAAGCCTGCATGAATCAATGATCACTTTCTCAATCTTTGTATAATTGAAATGACTTTTCATTATTGGTTAGCACAAATTCAACGATTAAAAGCACAATTGCACCGCTATTTATTTTGTTTTAATCGTACAAAATCTGCAACACTATTTTTACCCGCGGATTTCGATAATTCAGGATTCTGTTTATTTAATGAATTAGCTAATTCTTTTCCCCATAAAACCATTATTGTGATTGGAATAGAACGCAGCGGCACTTCAATGATCGCCGGTGTTTTAGCAAAATTAGGGATTTTTATGGGAAATACGCAATCTCATACCTATGAAGATCATGAAATGGCTGAATGTTTACGAATGAATGATTATGCAAAAGCACAACAAATAATTCAGCAACGTAATCAATTATATCCGATATGGGGATTTAAAAAACCGTCATTAAAATTGCTTAATCCACGCTGGCAAAAATTATTTCGTGATCCAATTTATATTGTGGTATTTCGTGATATATTAGCGATTGCCAATCGACGGGCTATTGGAAATGGCAGTGATTTATTTACGAATATGAATCGAGCTTTATATTATTATTTAAAAATTAATCAATTTATTGATCATACTGAAAGACCTGTGTTAGCAGTGTCATATGAAAAAGCGTTATTTAATCCTGAATTATTGGTGAAATCTATTGCCGATTTTATTGGAATTGTTGATCAAAAAGCAATGCAAAAAGCGATTGATTTTATACAACCTTCACCGATTGAATATCGAATTGCCGCTACCTCGCATAAAGAATGGTTAGGTCATATAGAAACGGTCAGTGCCACAACGATTACTGGCTGGGCTTTTCGTTGTTATCAAAAAGAATCGGTAAAAGTGATTTTAACTTTAGCCACCGGTGAGGAATTAATCAGTTATGCAAATCTTTCACGTCAAGATGTACAACGCTATCATCATCATTTAACCGAATATTGTGGTTTTGAATTTAAATTATTACCTGCTCAAAGTTTAATTGATCAGCAAATCATTCGAGTTCGGATTGAAAATGAATTTTATGAATTAACTAATTCACCTTTTACTTATAAATCCTTCTAAATTCTTTAATTAATGGTTAAAAATAATTTAAACTTGATAAAAATAATGTGGAAATTCGCACTAGGATTTATCCTTTGCATTTCTTTAGGATTAGCCAATGAAGAACCGAGTCTTGGACGACAACAATTTTTAAATGATTTATTATTACACGACTGTGGCGCGTGTCATGGTTTAACTTTACAAGGCGGATTGGGTAGTCCTTTAACGCCGGCGGCTTTATCAGGTAAAAGTGATGAATGGTTAATCAATACCATTTTGGAAGGTAGAGCGGATACAGCAATGCCGCCGTGGAAAACGTTTTTAAGCGTTGTTGATGCCGCTTGGATAGTTAAAAAATTGCGTAATCCAGATTAAATTTCTTTAAAACATAAAAAAACCTTTGCAGGCTTTTTTTAATTGGCACTACAAAGGCTTTTATTTAAATCAGCCATGAATTAATCATTAAGCGGCTAATACAGCGGCTTTAATTTTATTCATAGCGTTTTTTTCTAATTGTCTAATTCTTTCCGCAGAAACATTATAACGTTCAGCCAATTCATGCAAAGTTGCTTTTTTCTCCGTTAACCAACGACTATTGAGAATATCATAACTACGTTCATCTAAAGAAGCTAACGCATTGGCTAATAAATCTTCTTCATGTCCTTTCCAATTTTCATTTTCTAATAGCATTGCCGGATCGGCTTCGGCTTGCATTAAATAATTTTCAGGTGCGTGATAAGATTCATCAATATCTTCATCTAATGGCATATCAAATGCCATATCGTGACCGTCCATGCGCTTTTCCATTTCATAAACGGTTTTAATATCAATCTCTAAATCACTCGCAATTTCTTGCGCTTCTTCATGAGATAACCAACCGATATGACTTTTGGATTTGCGTAAATTAAAAAATAATTTACGTTGCGCTTTAGTCGTCGCAATTTTGACAATTCGCCAATTTTTCACAATATATTCGTGAATTTCCGCTTTGATCCAATAAACAGCAAAAGACACAAGACGCACCCCTACTTCCGGATCAAAACGTTTAACAGCTTTCATTAAACCAATATTACCTTCTTGAATAATGTCGGGTAGTGGCAAACCATAACCACTGTAACCGCGTGCAATATGAGCGACAAAACGTAAATTTGACATCACAAGCTCTTTAGCTGCCTCCAAATCACCTAGATCGCGATAACGCAAAGCCAATTCGCGCTCTTTTTCGGCGGTTAATTTCGGCAATTGGATAATCATATTTAGATAGCTGTCGAAAGTGCCAACAGATAGATTTAGGGGTAAAGCTAATGCGTTATTCATCAGGGTTTCTCCTCTATTAAATTAAACTTTGTCTTTATTTTAGCACTGCATTAACCACAGTGCGAATAAATCTGCGGGGATTTTTAACTATGATGGGGACGTTTATAACGAATTTCAACCTGCTGAAACTGTTTTTTTAATTCTTGTAACAACTCATCCGTCACCGTCACTTGCCATTGTTTAGTAAACCGCAATTTGGCTTTAGCATTTTGCGCATAATAATCAATTTCTAAAATACATTTCCCGCCGTTACAAGTTACCAATTTTTCTTTTAACCAATTAGCTAATTCAATTGGATTCATTGATTGATGCTTTTGATTCCAAGTAATAATAATGGATTCTGCAAACCATTGACGTATTTGTTCTAAAGTATAAATTTTTTTGGCGGTTAATCGAATACCCGAATAAGTATTTTTTTCTAAACTACCTTCAATCATTAATAATCGATCTTTAGTTAAAATCGAACGATAACTTTGATAAATTTCACTAAATACCGCCACTTCTAAATAACCACTTTGATCTTCTATCGTTAAAAAACACCGATTTTTTTCAGGCTGATGTTTTAATTCTTGTACTAATCCTATAATTAAACAATCTATTTTATTTTTAGAAGATTCAATTTTAGTCGTTAATTGACGAATATTTTCTCGAATTAAACGATTAAATTCTTGAGTATATTCTGTTAATGGATGTCCAGTTAAATAAAAACCCAATACCGACTTTTCAGCCTCTAATTGTTCCAACATTGTCCAAGGTTTAGCCACAGCAGAATATTTAGGTTCAGTATTGGTAAGCGATTTTTCCGTAATTTGCCCAAAAAAATCATTTTGTCCCATTTCAATGGCTTTTTCTTGTTGTTCAGCAGCTTGAATAGCATTGGGTAATTCTGCTAAATAAAGCCATCGATTCGGATTTAAACAATCAACACTTCCTGATTTAATTAAAGTTTCTAACACTCTTCTAGTTAATTTACGTTTCACTACTCTTTGGCATAAATTATATAATCCAGTAAATATGCCATTTTGTTTTCTTTCTAGCATTAAATCTTCAATAGCGGCTTGTCCTATACCTTTTATCGCGCCTAAACCATAGACAATTTGTTTTTGATCATTAACCGTAAAACGATAATCTGATAAATGAATATTTGGCGGACAAATGGTCAATTTTAATTGTTTACATTCCTCAATTAAACCGACAATTTTATCGGTATTATCCATATCTGAAGAGAGTACCGCTGCCATAAATGCTGCCGGATAATGCGCTTTTAACCAAGCGGTTTGATAAGCCACTAAAGCATAAGCCGCACTATGACTGCGATTAAAACCATAACCGGCAAATTTATCAATTAAATCGAAAATATAATTTGCCGTTTCTGCTGAAACTTGATTAGCGATTGCCCCTTGAACAAAAGCATCTCGTTGTTTTGCCATTTCCTGAACATCTTTTTTTCCCATTGCGCGTCTTAATATATCGGCACCGCCTAAAGTATATCCCGATAATTCTCTAGCAATTTGCATCACTTGTTCTTGATATAAAATAACGCCATTTGTTGTTTTTAATATAGATTCTAATAAAGGATGTGGATATTCAGCAGCTTGTCGTTTATGTTTTACATTAACATAATCATCCACCATTCCTGATTCCAAAGGACCAGGACGATATAACGCCACTAATGCTACAATATCGTCAAAACAATCAGGTTGTAATTTATAAATTAATTTTTTAATGCCATCAGATTCTAATTGAAATACGGCGGTGGTTTGACTGCTTTTTAATAATTCATAGGTTTTAGTATCATTTAAGGGAATATGGGCAATATCAATCGCAGGTAAGCCTAATTTCTTTTGTTGCTGATTAATGGTTTGTACTGCCCAATCAATAATGGTTAAAGTGCGTAATCCTAAAAAATCGAATTTCACTAATCCGACTGCTTCAACATCATTTTTATCGAATTGAGTGACTAAATTACTGCCATCTTCTTCACAATATAAAGGGGTAAAATCGGTTAATTTACTAGGTGCAATTACTACGCCGCCTGCATGTTTTCCGGCATTACGCGCTAATCCTTCTAGCGATAAAGCAGTATCAAATAAAGTTTTAACGTCATTATCATTCTGATATAAATGATTTAATTCCGAATTATCTGCTAAGGCTTTTTCTAAAGTAATCCCAATTTCAAACGGAATTAATTTAGCTAATTTATCCACAAAACCATAACTATAATTTAACACACGTCCCACATCCCGAATCACTGCTTTTGCCGCCATTGATCCATGCGTAATAATTTGTGATACTCGATCACGACCATAACGTTGCGCCACATATTCAATCACTTCATCACGTCTATCCATACAAAAATCAATATCAAAATCTGGCATTGAAATTCGCTCAGGATTTAAAAATCTTTCAAATAATAATTCAAAATAAATGGGGTCTAAATCGGTAATTTTTAAAACATATGCAACTAAAGAACCTGCTCCAGAACCGCGTCCCGGACCTACCGGAATTTGTTGATTTTTTGCCCATTGAATAAAATCTGCAACAATTAAAAAATAACCCGCAAATCCCATTTGGCAAATCACGGTTAATTCAATCTCTAATCGTTGCCAATACATCGCTTCAGAATAAGGTTTAACCGGCGGATAATGTTGTAATCGATAGGCTAATCCTATTTTTGCTTGTTCACGAAAATAATCATTTAATTGATAAGTATTGGGAACTGGAAAATCGGGTAATACATTTTGTCCTAAAGTTAATTGCAAAGTACAACGTTTAGCAATTTCAACGGTATTTTGAATCGCTTCGGGAATATCTGCAAATAAGCGACTCATTTCTTCACTACTACGCAAATATTGCTGATTAGTATAATCTTTAGGGCGGCGATTATCTTCTAAAATACGCCCTTGATGAATACAAACTCTAACCTCATGCGCAATAAAATTCTCAGCGTATAAAAAGCGTACATTATTAGTCGCTACTACGGGTAATTGATAACGTTCCGCTAAGGATAAAGCGGCGGTAATATAAGATTCTTCATTAGCCTTACCAATTCTTTGTAATTCTAAATAAAATCGATTAGGAAATAAACGCTGCCATTGTTGACAATACGCTTCGGCAATTGCGTTTTTTCCAGAAATCAAAGCCCGTCCAATATCTCCTTCCATTGCGCCTGATAAAGCAATTAAACCCTGAGTATGATTTTCTAACCACACTCTGTCTAATAACGGAATGCCATTTTTTTGCCCTTGTTGATAGGCTTTAGAGATTAATTCGGTTAAACTGATATAACCTTGTTGATTGTGTACCAACAGTGTCAAGCGAAAAGGTTGAGTGAATTCTTCAGAATTTAAAATCAATACATCTGCACCAATAATCGGTTTAATGCCGCTAGCGGTTGCAGCTTTGTAAAATTTGACTAATGAAAATAAATTGTTTTGTTCAGTAATCGCAACTGCCGGTTGATTGAACGCAATCAATTGTTGCATCAACGGTTTTAATTGAATCAAACCATCGACTAATGAAAATTCGCTATGAACTCTGAGGTGGACAAAAGTAGGTAACATGAAAAGCCATTTAATCATTCAATAAATAATCAACGTATTGTACGCTGAACCGTCATTCTGTTGGCAAAGCAGATGACTAATAACCTAGTAATATACTATACTATTATTCACTTATCACCGAGCGATAAACCATGACTGTAACTGACAATGTGCATCCTGAAGAAATCCATAAATTTTCCGCGCAAGCCGAACGTTGGTGGGATTCTCAAGGCGAATTAAGAACTTTACACGCAATTAACCCGCTACGGATTGAGTTTATTGAACGTCATATTCGTTTATCCGGACAACGCATCGTCGATGTAGGTTGTGGGGGGGGCATTTTAACTGAAGCGTTAGCCCAACGGGGCGCGACAGCATTAGGCATTGATTTAAGTCGTGATTTAATAGAGATCGCCGAATTGCACAGTTTAGAATCGAATGTTTCTGTCGATTACCAAGTCATCAGTGCCGAACATTTGGCTCAACAACAGCCCGCCAGTTTTGACCATCTGACTTGTATGGAAATGCTAGAACATGTCCCCGAACCCGGCTCTATTATTAAGGCTTGTGCGCAATTAGTTAAACCTGGCGGAATGGTGTTTTTTTCTACTTTAAATCGTCAACCCAAAGCTTATTTATTGGCAATTTTAATTGCGGAATATGGTTTAAAAATGTTGCCCAAAGGCACTCACAATTACGATTCTTTTATCAAACCTTCAGAACTCAGTCGCACGGCACGTCAAGTCGGATTGGAATTGCAATCAATGATCGGCATTGGCTATCAGCCTTTAACGCAAAAATTTTTCTTAAGCCAAGATATTCAGGTGAATTATTTAGCGGCTTTTAAGCGTGAGGTTTGAAATGTTGCAATTACCTTTTTGTGTGTTATTCGATTTGGATGGAACGTTAGTGGATACCGCACCTGATTTAGTCGCCGCGTTAAATGTGGCTTTGATACAGTATCAATATTCGCCAGTCACGATAGATCAAGTGCGGGAGCAAATTTCATTTGGAGCTATGGCGATGATTCAAAAAACTGCGGTTACAACAGCTGATCAACCTTTAGTGTTATCGACAATGTTAGATTATTATCAACAACATAGCGTGCAATTCGGTGGATTATTTCAAGGTATGGAAAATTTATTAACTTGGATTGAACAACAAGGCTGGTGTTGGGGCGTAGTAACCAATAAAATTCAACGGTTTACCTTACCTTTAATGCAAAGTTTGAAATTAGATCAACGTGCCGCTTGTATTATCAGCGGGGACACTACCCCGTATCCTAAACCTCATCCTGCACCGATGTTAGCCGCTTGTAAACAGGCTGGAGTCAACATTGAACAATGTGTATATATCGGCGATGCCGCGCACGATGTGTTAGCCGGTAAATCCGTGGGAATGAAAACCTTAGCCGCGAGTTACGGTTACTTACCGCCAAACACACTTATTAATAGCTGGGGAGCCGATGCGATTGTCTCTTCAACAGTCGATATTCAACAGTGGTTAGAATCATGTCGTTAATCAACAAAACTATTTTAATTACCGGTGCTGCCGGAGGATTAGGCAGTACCGCCGCCTTAGCTTTAGCTCAACAACAAGCGACGGTGATTTTAGTAGATCATCGTTTATCTGCTTTAGAAGAAGTTTATGATCGAATTATGGCGAAGGGTGGTCAAACGCCGATTCTACATCCGTTTAATTTAGCCGGCGCGAATGAAGCCGATTATCAACAAATTGCTGAAGTGATTGCTGAAAAATTTGGCGCGTTAGATGGATTATTACATTCGGCTTTAGCGTTTACTTATTTTTCACCTTTAGCGCAACATTCTACTCAAGAATGGCTGAATGGATTAACGGTGAATTTAAATGCGGCATTTGTATTAACTCGAACTTTATTACCAGTTTTACAACGTTGTTCCACTCAAGCTTCGGTGGTTTTTACTTCTGATGCCATCGCGATTCATCCTAAAGCTTACAGTGGCATTTATGCAATTAGTAAAGCGGCATTAGAAGCAATGGTTACTATTTGGGCAGATGAATTAGCCGGTAAAGTCCGAATGAATTTACTCATTCCCGGGGCTGTTGATTGTCCATTTCGTAAAAAAGCCTTTCCCGCTGAAGATAAAAGCCAATTAAAAACAATGGATAGTTTAATTCCGCTGTATCAATATTTATTTAGCGAAGCCAGTGCGCATTTAAATGGACAACGGATTATTGCGGATTCTTTCTTAATTAATTTTCCCTTATTATGACTTCTGCTAAAGAAACACTTTATTTAACCCGTGATGTCGATGTAATTACCATTCCTGAAGGTTATTCTGGACAATTAACTGCTGGTAGTAGCGTTACCCTTTATCAAGCATTAGGTAATCATTACACGGTGATTACCGATTATGGACAAATGGTTAGAATTGCCGGAAAAGATGCTGATGCTTTGGGTAAATCCTTATCAACGTCGCCAACGATTATTAATGAAACCGATATTGCCGCCATTGAGCAAAACTGTTGGACAGCAATGAAGAATGTTTATGATCCGGAGATTCCAGTCAATATTGTTGATTTAGGATTGATTTATGCCTGTGAAGTTACTGCGATGGCTCATGGCGAACATCAAGTGCGAATCAAAATGACTTTAACTGCGCCCGGATGTGGCATGGGTCCGGTTTTGCAAAATGATGTACGCAATGCATTGCTTGATTTGCCTCATATTGCAGAAGTATCAGTTGAAATCGTATTAGACCCGCCTTGGGCGCGAGAAATGATGTCAGAAGTTGCACAAATTCAATTGGGTTTAATTTAATAATTAACGGCAATCGATAAATTTGGGAATAAAATTAATCTCACTTATAATTGTGAAATTATCCATTCTGAATTTTTGTTTGCATGAAACTTGTTATTTTTTTATTACAACTTTATTTATTAAGCCACTCACTAACAACTTATGCCAATCCAAATATTGATACGGTTTCAAATTCTGTTGTCAAAATTTACGCAACCTTAGCGAGTCCAAATTATCAAATACCTTGGCAATTAAATGAGCCTCAACAAGTCGTAGGTTCAGCAGTCATTATTAGTAATCAACGAATTTTAACGAATGCTCATGTGGTTACTTATGCCAAATACATTCAAGTTCAAAAAAATAAAGACCCAAATAAATATGTTGCCGAAATCAATTTTATTGCACCAGATGCTGATTTAGCAATTTTAACTATTAAAGATAAAGATTTTTTCAAAAATACACGACCATTAACGATAGAAGGATTACCTAAACCTTATCAAGAAGTTGCTGCATTTGGTTATCCTATTGGCGGCGAAACTTTAAGCATTACCAAAGGAATTCTATCTCGTTATGAATATTCGTCATATGTTAATTCAGGCATGGATTTTTTACAAGGACAGATTGATGCGGCTATTAATCCCGGTAATAGCGGTGGTCCGGTTGTTGTTAATCAAAAAGTTGTAGGTCTTGTTATGCAGGAATTGAATAATGATGAATCGAATAAAATTGGTTATTTTATTCCTGCCCCAATTATTAATCATGTATTAAAAGATATTGAAGATGGAAAATATGACGGTTTTTCTAAAATTGATTTTTTAACAGAACCTTTAGCCAATCCTAATGCAAAAGCCTATTTCGGATTAAAATCAAAACAAACCGGCATAATTATTCGTAAAGTTTTTCCAAATACTGAAGCCAGCAAAATCTTACAAAAAAATGATATTTTATTAAAAATTGATCAGTTTCCAATTGCTGATGATGGCTCAATTGTTTATAACTCAATATTGCAAACCAATTTTAATTATATTAGTGATTTACATCATATTGGTGATACGATTCAATATACTTTTGCTAGAAAAGGACAAATTTTTACTGCTGCTTTAAAGCTTCAGCCAGCAAAATCTCACGAATTAATTTTATCATTTAATTCTGAGATGTCCCCGCGTTATTATGTTTATGGTGGAATTGTCTTTATGCCGATAAATTTAGATTTAATGTATGCCATCAGATATAAACCCTATTTTTCAGAGCGTTATATCACTGAAAATAAAACTGAACTAGTTATGGCAACTAAAATTTTATCGAATGACGTTAATTTTGGTTATGACAGTTTTGAAAAATGGACTGTTGAATTTGTTAATGGTATTCCTATTCGTAATTTTGCTCATTTCGCAAATTTACTGGAGAATAATCAAAACAAATATGTTATTTTTGAAAATAAAGAAGGCAATCAAATGATCATTAATCATCAACAAGCTTTACAAAATGAAGCCAGTATTTTCCGAAATTATGGCGTTCCTGCACGATATTCAAAAGGATTATTTGATTCACCTAAAACTCGTTAATTACGTTAATTAAAAAAGGAGTACGAAATTTTCATACTCCTTGAATTAAGTAAAGATATTATTAATTAACGTTGTTTGCGTTTTAATAAAAATCCCAAACTGGCAGCAAATAACCATATACCTGCAGGAATTGGCGTTGAAGTTACTTTAACCGCATGAAACGCTAAATCATAACCATCCGTAATGCCATTATTATTCAAATTATGAATAGTCAATGAATGAATATTCTCAAATAATACCAAACCACCAGCTTTATTATTTAAAGTCACTTGTGACCCTGAGAATACCGTTCCAGTATAATCGCTAGGTTTTAAATTAAAATTGATCGAATCATTGGTATCGTTATTACTTAAAGCAACCAATAAAGAATCAATTTTTTGGGCAAAAGTAATGGTATAATCGCCGCTAGGATGTAAATTATCGGTTGCATTCGGTAATGATTTAAATTTAAAACTACCGTCAATTACAGTACGATTTTTCCATAAACTGGTTGGTGTAATTGTCCAAGGAATACCATTACTGGTTCCTGAAGCGGTCGCATCACCACCTTTGCCATTTGGGTCTGAACCGACTTCATAATGCACTACGTCAAAATCAAAAGCCGTTAATCGAATATCTTTAATCGATTCCGCTATAGCAGAATCAATCACAACTATATTTAACAAAGCTATTAGACCAGCAAAATAGAGTTTCATTTGAATCACCTCCTTCAAAATATCATGTGGATTTAATCAATGATAAACTAAGTCAGTTTATTATTTTTTACCGTCTAGTTAGCAGTTTTATTATCACATAATAACTATTAAAAAGCTATTGTTATTTTAACGTATTCATTTTTTATTTGGAAATTTCATGTCTGAATTTACTCTCAATTGTCCTTTACCATTGACCTATTCACAAATTATGTTAGCTCATGGAGGTGGCGGTAAATTAACTCAACAATTATTAAAAAAACTGATACAACCGATTTTTAATAATCCTTATCTTAATCAAAATACCGACAGTGCTATTGTTGAGATTAATTCTCAGAAAATTGCTTTTACTAGCGATTCATTTGTGATTCGTCCTTTATTTTTTCGCGGCGGAGATATAGGTAAATTAGCGGTTTGTGGAACGGTAAATGATTTAGCAATGAGTGGAGCTAAACCTTTATTTTTAAGCTGTAGTTTAATTATTGAAGAAGGCTTTGAAATAAATCAATTAGAAAAAATTTTGCAATCTATGCAAGCTACTGCTAATGAGGCGAATATCTCAATTATTACCGGTGATACCAAAGTGGTAGAACATGGTTTTGCCGAAGGTTTATATATTAATACGGCAGGAATTGGTATATTACCTGAATCGTTAATCATTAATCCTTATCAAATTCAAATGGGTGATGCAATTATTGTCAGTAATGATTTAGCACGTCATGGAATGTCAATTATGTTACAACGCGAAGGTTTAGCATTTGAACATACTTTTAATAGTGATTGCACTATTCTATCGCCCTTAATTCAGGATTTAATTAATTGCGGAATTGAAATTCATTGTTTACGCGATTTAACGCGCGGTGGATTAGCAACGGCTTTAATTGAATTAGCTCAAACGGCTAATATTCAATTAGAAATTAATCAAAATTCATTACCGATTTTACCCGCAGTAGCCAGTGCTTGTGAATTGTTGGGATTTGATCCGTTATATGTCGCTAATGAAGGTTGTTTTGTCTTATTTTTGCCCGCTTCACAAGTCGAAAGGGCATTAAATTGTTTACATCAACATTTTAGTGCGCAAGCGGCAATTCAAATCGGTAACGTTATCGCAAAACAAGCCTCAGGATTAGTCAGTTTAAAAACGGTATTTGGCAGTTATCGTTATTTAGATTTACTCAGCGGCGAACAACTTCCCCGAATTTGCTAAATAATATTTGTATTTTAAACTAAAGTTTAGTGCTAAAATGCGTCAAATTTTGTTATCAAAACCGCTTAATTCATTTTTACAGGATTTTAGATCATGACTGCTTATTCCTATACTAAACTCTCCGATTCTCAAGCAATTAAATTTGATTCAACCAAAGATAGTTTTAGCTTTGATGATACCAGTATTAACGCCGCTTCGGTATTAATCACTGAAACCGGTAGCGATTTGTTTTTCCTTGGTGCTGGAAAAAGTTTTACTTTAACGGGTATTTCGCTAAAACAATTATCCGCAACCAATATTAGTTTTAAAAATGGTACTAAATTATTAGTCGGTGATACTAACTTTTTAACGACCAAAGATGATGCAGCTAATACTTTAAATGGCGGCGACAAAGACGATTTATTATTCGGCTTAGGTGGAAATGATTTTTTAAATGGTGGTAAAGGTGCTGACGTAATGGTTGGGGGCGACGGTAATGATATTTACGCCGTTGATAATCCCAATGATCAGGTGAATGAAACCAATACCGATCCGAATATTGGAGGCATTGATACTGTAAGTGCCAGTGTTTCTTATGCGTTAAATGCCAATGTCGAAAATTTGCAATTAGTTGGCATAGCTAATATTAGTGGCGCAGGAAATGAATTAAATAATCGTTTGATTGGCAATGATGGGGCTAATGGTTTAATTGGCAGTTACGGTAATGATAGTTTAATTGGCAATAAAGGCGATGATATTTTAACTGCCGGTGACGGTGATGACCGAATTGATGGCGGCGACGGTAAAGATACTTTAGACGGTGGTTTTGGCAATGATACGTTGATTGGTGGTAGTGGTAATGACATTTATTTAGTCGATTCTAGCAGTGATATTGTTAGAGAAAAAGACGCTAACGGTGGAATTGATAGTGTTTCTGCATCGGTTTCTTTTACTTTAGATGGGAATGTTGAGAATTTAACTTTAATTGGAATAGATAATTTAAATGCCACCGGTAACTCTTTAAATAACACCTTAACTGGAAATAGCGGTAATAATATTTTAATTGGCGGTTTAGGCGAAGATAGTTTCAATGGCGGTGAAGGAAATGACGTTTATTGGGTAAATAGCACCGGCGATAAAGTCACTGACAGTAAAATAGCCTCTAATGAAATTAATGTGACTATTTTGCAATTTCAAGGAACAGTTGCCGAACATCCAGAGCTTT
>JACCEE010477809.1_pt1 | contig 54896 bp, 49 predicted proteins | sample 7449931 | NCBI WGS metagenome assembly JACCEE01 (sample SAMN15323457, study PRJNA562643) | freshwater metagenome | isolation source: river surface water | place: USA:Blue River Watershed | collected 2017-08-19 | reverse complement strand
CAGATCAGCGACGCGCAGTCTCGCCTGAACCTGGCGTCGCTGGTGGAAGACGGAAAACCGACTGCCGCCGCACTGGCGGCGTGGACGCGCCTGTTCGAACGGCTGGAGCTGCCCATGGCCGAGCTTGACGCATTGACCCGCCTGTGGCCGCAGGCGCTGGCCGCTGCGCAACCTGCCTCATCCAACAAAACACCTGCAGGCGATGCCTTGTCCAAGGCTCCGCTGTTGCCCCAGCGCCTCGAACAACTCGTCTGGGTGGGCCTGAGCACAGACACGATCGCGCGGCTGCGGCCTTATGCCACGGTGCTGCCTGCGCCCACACCCGTCAACCTGAACACCGCTGCCGCGCCCGTGCTCGAAGCCGTGCTTCCGGGGCTCGATGGCGCCAGCGCCCGCCAGCTGGTGGCGCGCCGCAACCAGAAGCCATGGGCTTCCCTGCAGGAGGCCGCCGACGCCATGGGCCCGGCCGGCCGCCTGCTCGATGACCGACAGCATGCGGTGCGCAGCCGCTTCTTTGAAATCCAGGGTCGCCTGCGTGCTGGCTCCCACATTCAGGACGAAGTGGCCCTGCTCGAGCGCGAAGGCACTCAGGTGCGCATGCTCTGGCGCGCACGCACACCCGCGCAGCAGGTCACCGCCGGCTCCCTACAATCCTTGAAATGAGAACCTTGCTGCTGCAACTGCCCACCAGCGCTCCGGGGCCTACGGCGGTCTACGGCCAAGCCTGGCTGGACACGGCTGCAACAGAAGATCGGCCGATGAGCACCCAGGCGCCGCTGGCTTTGCTGCCACGCCCACAGCGCCGGGAAGAAGTGGTGGCCCTGCTGCCCGCTGCGGCGCTGTCGTGGCACCGCATCAGCCTGCCTGCTGGCCTGGGCCGCTCGGGGGCCCGGCTGCAAGCCGCCCTGGTCGGACTGCTGGAAGATCGCCTGTTGCAGGACCCGACCCAACTGCATCTGGCCTTGCCCGCTCACTGGGCAGCGGGCGAGCCCACCTGGGTGGCAGTCTGCGACAAAGCCTGGTTGCACGCCCATCTGCAGGCACTCGATGAGGCTGGCCTGTCCGTGCAGCGCATCGTGCCCGAGCTGGCGCCCGCCCCGCAGGGTCAGCGCTGGCACGCCTTGGGCGACGAAACCACGGGCTGGCTGTGGTGCTGCAGTGCCGAGCATGGCGTCACGGGTTGCCCGGTGACTGCAGTGGGCCAATGGCCCGAGGCCTGGCTGGACAAACCAGCCACCGTGCAAGCCGAACCGGCTCTGGCCACTTGGGTCCAGGCGCGCTTGCAGGCCCGTGCCGAACTGGTCGACCCGGCCAGCCATTGGCGCCAGGCACTCGCCGGTGATTGGAACCTGGCCCAGTTCGAACTGCAGTCCAGATTACGTGCACCTGGCTGGCACCGACTGCGCCGCACCGCCGACGTGCTGCTGCTGCATCCCCAGTGGCGCCCGGCCCGCTGGGGCCTGCTGGCCTTGCTGGCCGCGCAACTGGCAGGCTTCAACGCCTGGGCCTGGATGACGCGCCAACAGTGGCAGGCGCAAGAGGCCCAATGGGCCACCTTGCTGCAGCAAAGCTTTCCCAAAGTCACCGTGGTGGTCGATGCCCCGTTGCAGATGGCCCGCGAAGTCGCCCGCCTGCGGCAGGATGCGGGCGAGCTCGGCCCCCAGGACTTTGAAGCCATGCTGCAGGCCCTGGGCGCAGCCCTGCCACCCGATGTGGCCAGCCCCACAGGCCTGTCGTATGAGAACGGTACGCTGCAATGGCCCGAAGTGGTCATGAACGACGCGCAGCGAACCGCATTCGAACAGGCCCTGCACAGCCAAGGCTATCGGCTGCAGCAACAGGACAAGACCTGGCGCCTGCAGGTGCAGGAGCAAGTGCAGGAGGCTGCGCGATGAAAAACACCGCTCATCCTGCCGCCCGGATCAAGGCCCTGCGTGCCGCCTGGCAGCAGCGGCCTGCCCGCGAACGCCGCACGCTGCTCGCTGGCGGCACCTTTCTTGCACTGCTCGTCCTCTGGCAAGGCGCCATCGCACCGGCTTGGTCGGTGTGGCGCGAAGCCCCTGCACGACAAGCCCGGATCGATGCCCAGACGCGACAGATGCTGCAACTGCAAGCCCAGGTGCAAAGTCTGCAAGTCACCACGCGCATTGGCCGTCGCGAAGCCTTGACCCAGCTGCAGAACGCGGCGGACACATGGCTGGGCCCGGGGGCACAGCTGCAGCCTCAAGGCGAACAAGTGCTGGTGACCCTCAAGGCGGCCCCTGCGAGCGGGCTGGCGCGATGGCTGGCGGTGGCACGCAACCAGGCCCAATCACAAGCGCTGCAGGCGCAGCTGCAACGCTCCGATCCGTCAACCTCGGACCGTTCCGAGGTCCTTTGGCAAGGCACCCTGCTGATGCGCCTGCCCTGACCCGCCATGACGCTGCCACGACATCCCCCTGCCCTGCCTGCCCCACCGTGGCGTGTGGCGCTGGTGGGCGCATGCGTGGGTGCCCTGCTGGCCGTGCTGTGGGGCGCCCCGGCACAGTGGCTGGCATCGGGCGTGCGCTGGGCCAGCCAGGACCGGGTGCAGCTGCGCGACACGCGCGGCACGGTCTGGTCGGGATCGGCCACGCTGACGCTGACCGGCGGCCCTGGTAGCCAAGATGCGCGCAGCCTGCCCAGCCGCCTGCAATGGCACCTGACATGGGCCTGGCCCGGCCTGTCGCTGACGCTGTCGAGCGCCTGCTGCACCCCCACCCCTTTGCGGTGGCGTGTGAACGCCGGCTGGCAACGCGTCGAACTGGCCCTGCAGGACCAGCAATCCGTCTGGCCCATGGCTTTGCTGACCGGGTTGGGCGCTCCGTGGAACACCTTGCAGGCCGAAGGCCGGCTGCAGTGGCAAAGCAGCGGCTTGCGTCTGGACTGGAACGCGGGCCAATGGCGCTGGCACGGCCAGAGTGAACTGCAGGTGCAGGACCTGGCCTCGCGCCTGTCCACCCTGCGCCCCATGGGCAGCTACCGCCTGGCGCTGCAGGGCACCGAGCCCGGCACCCCGACGCCGTCCCTGACCCTGGCCACGCTGCAAGGCCCCCTGCGCCTGAGCGGCCAGGGCCAATGGCTCGGACAGCGGCTGCGTTTCACAGGCGAAGCCATGGCCGAGCCGGGCCACGAAGACGTCCTCTCCAATTTGCTCAACATCATCGGCCGCCGCGACGGTGCGCGCAGCCTGCTTTCCCTGGGATGACCATGAAACGAATCCACATCCTGCCCCTGTCCCGTCCCACCATCCTGGCGCTCGCCCTGGCTTCGGTGCTGCTGCCCTCTGCCGCTCTGGCTCAGGCCCGCAAGAGCCCGGTCAAGCCGGGCGAGCCGGTCGTGCTCAACTTCGTCAACGCCGACATTGACGCGGTGGCCCGCACGGTGGCCACCCTTTCGGGTGCCAATGTGGTGGTGGACCCCCGCGTCAAAGGCACGATGAGCCTGTCCAGCACGGTGGCGGTGCCGCCAGCCCAGGCCTTGCGCCTGTTTGCCGCGCAGCTGCGCACCCAAGGCTTTGCGCTGGTCGAGAACTCGGGCATCCACACCGTGGTGCCCGAAGCCGAGGCCAAGCTTCAAGGCGGCCCGGTCAACACCGGCAACACGCTGGCTGGGGGCGGGCAGGTTGCCACGCAAATTTTTCGGCTGAACCACGAAAACGCCAACAATCTGGTCCCCGTGCTCAGGCCGCTGATCAGCCCCAACAACACCATCAACGTGACTCCGGGCAGCAATGCGCTCGTCATCACCGACTACGCCGACAACCTGCAACGCCTGGGCCGCATCGTGGCGGCGCTCGATGTGGCCAATGCCACCGGCGTGGATGTGATCCGCCTGCAGCACGGCATCGCCAGCGACATGGCGCCGATGGTGCAACGCCTGGTGGACACCAGCACCGCCCCCATGCCCGCCGGCGCGCCGGGCCCCAGCGATGGCGGCTACCGGACCACGGTGCTGGCCGATGTGCGCGCCAATGCCCTGATCGTGCGCGCGGCCAACCCGGCGCGCCTGGGCCTGGTGCGCACCCTGGTCGAACAGCTCGACATTCCCCCGGCCAGCGGCATGGGCGCAGCCAGCGGCAATATCCATGTGGTCTACCTCAAGAACGCCGATGCGGCCAAACTGGCCGTCACCCTGCGAGCAGCGCTGGCAGCGGACCGCAGCAGCGTGGCAGGTGCAGGCGCTGGTACGGCTGTCGGCAGCCTGACCAGCGGCGTCGCATCGTCCCCACCCACGGCTGGCAGCACCGGCAACCCGGCCACCAGCAGCATCGCGCCGTCCGCACAGCCCTCGACCGGCGGGCAGATCCAGGCCGATCCGGCCACCAATGCGCTCATCATCACCGCACCAGAGCCGCAATACCGCCAGCTGCGCGAAGTGATCGACCGGCTGGACCAGCGCCGCGCCCAGGTCTTCGTGGAAAGCCTGATCGCCGAAGTCAGCGAAGACAAGGCCGCCGAATTCGGCATCCAGTGGCAAGGTCCTGTGGGACAAAAAGGCGACGGCAGCATCGGCCTGATCGGCACCAACTTCACCGTCGGTGGCACCAACATCCTGCAGCTGGCTTCGCAACCCCTGAGTGCCACCAACCTGCCCTCGACAGGCGCCAACTTCGGCGTCGCCACCCGGGCCAGCAACGGCACCTATGTGCTGGGTTTTCTGGCGCGCTTTCTGCAGTCCAGCGGCGAGGGCAATGTGCTGTCCACGCCCAATCTGCTGACGCTGGACAACGAAGAAGCCAAGATCGTGATCGGCCAGAACGTGCCGTTTGTCACTGGCCAGTACACCAATGCCAACGCCACCGGCACCACGGTCAACCCGTTCCAGACGATCGAGCGCAAGGACGTGGGCCTGACGCTCAGGGTCAAGCCGCAGATCAGCGAGAGCGGCACCATCAAGATGCAGATCTACCAGGAAGTCAGCAGCCTCGACACCAACACGACCTCAGGCCTGATCACCAACAAACGCTCGATCGAGTCGAATGTGCTGGTCGATGACGGCAGCATCATCGTGCTTGGCGGCCTGCTGCAAGACACCGCTGGCAACAACCAGCAGAAAGTGCCGGGACTGGGTGACATTCCGCTGTTCGGCAACCTGTTCAAGGCCGAAACGCGCAGCCGTAAAAAAACCAACCTGATGCTGTTCCTGCGCCCGGTGGTGGTGCGTGACGGTTCGGCCGCCGAGGCCCTGAGCATGGGGCGCTATGAACAGATGCGCACCGGACAGCAAAGCAGCCCGCTGGCCAACAGCACCTCGCTGTCGGTGCAGGGCGCTGCCGTGTTGCCGCCCTTGCCACCCCAGGCCACGCCACCGGCCATGCCAGGCAACGCACCTGCCACCAAGCCCTGAACGGTCCCTCATGCGCCAGCTCCTGCCTTACGCCTTTGCCCGGGACCACCAGCTGCTGCTGGAAGACGACGGTCAGCAGCTGACGCTGTGGGTCTGCACCGACTCCGACCGCAGCGCGCTGTCTGAAGTGCTGCGCGTGCACGGCAGCGGGCAACCGCAGTGGCAACACCTGCCCACCGCAGCACTGACCCAGCGGGTGCAGCAAGCCTACGCCCATGCCCAGACCGATGGCACCGGCAGCGCTGCGGCGGTGGTCAGCGAAGTGGAGTCGGCCGCCGACCTCTCACGCATGATGCAGGCGCTGCCTGCGGTGGAAGATTTGCTGGAGGCCAGCGACGACGCGCCCATCATCCGCATGCTCAACGCCCTGCTCACGCAGGCCGCGCGCGACGGCGCCAGCGACATCCACATCGAACCCTACGAACGCCACTCCAGCGTGCGCTTTCGTGTGGACGGCACGCTGCGCGAGGTGGTGCAACCCAACCGCGCGCTGCACGCTGCGCTGATCTCGCGCCTGAAAATCATGGCTGAGCTGGACATCGCCGAAAAACGGCTGCCGCAGGACGGCCGCATCAGCCTTCGCCTGGGCACGCGTGCGGTGGACGTGCGCGTCTCCACCCTGCCCAGTGCACACGGCGAGCGCGCCGTGCTGCGCCTGCTGGACAAGAGCGAGGCGCGCCTGACGCTGGAAGCCATTGGCATGCAGGGCGCAGTGCTGCAAAAAGTCGATCAGCTGATCGCGCAGCCGCATGGCATTTTGCTGGTCACGGGCCCGACCGGCTCGGGCAAGACCACCACGCTGTATGCGGCACTGCAACGCCTGGACGCCACGCGCAACAACATCATGACGGTGGAAGACCCGATCGAATACGAGCTGGCGGGTGTGGGCCAGACACAGGTCAACGCCAAGATCGATCTGACCTTTGCCAAGGCGCTGCGCGCCATCCTGCGCCAGGACCCGGACGTGATCATGATCGGCGAGATCCGCGACTTCGAGACGGCGCAGATCGCCATCCAGGCCTCGCTGACGGGCCACCTGGTGCTGGCCACGCTGCACACCAACGACGCCGCCAGCGCCGTCACCCGCCTGACCGACATGGGGGTGGAGCCGTTCCTGCTCAGCTCATCCTTGCTGGGGGTGCTGGCACAACGGCTGGTGCGCAAAACCTGCGCAGCCTGCCACGGTGCGGGCTGTGAGGCCTGCGGCCAGACCGGCTATGCCGGCCGTACCGGCATCTTTGAATTGCTGGTGGCCAGCGAGGCAATTCGGGCACAGATCCACAACCAGACCGCCGAAGCGGACATCCGCGCCACCGCGCTGGCCCAGGGCATGGTGCTCATGCGCGATGATGGCCAGCGCCTGGTGGACGCAGGCATCACCAGCGCTGAAGAACTGCTGCGCGTAACACGGGACTGACAGATGCACATGCCACGCCAGCGCTGCTTGCCACTGCCCTGCCTGCTGCTGGTGACCGTGGTGTGGACCGAAGCGCCTGCCTCTGAGCCGCAAACCGAAAAACGCCCCTCCGAACTGGTCTGGAGCCTGGGCTTGCGCCTCAAGATGAATGACATGCGCCAGCCCGGTCAACTGGGATTGCGCCCGATGATCGGACTGCGCTACGGACGCTGGCGCACTGGCGTGGTGGACGGCGAGAACTGGCACCGTTTCGGTCAGATCGTCACAGACAACACCCTGACCTACGACCTGCTCGATTCAACCCAGTGGCGAACCTCGCTGTCGGCCAGCATTGTCAACCTGCAGCGCGAAGGCACCTTTGACACGGTGCAGTCCGGGCGCAAAACCGTGCGTGGGCGTGCCACCATCGATTACCTGGGCTGGTCGCACTGGAGCGTGGGTTTGGTGCTCACCCAGGACCTGCTCGGCCGCGGGGCCGGGACCTCGCTGGGCCCCTCCGTCACGTACCGGCAGGCGCTGACTGACAGCAGCACCATCTTGCTGAGCCAGTCCTTTACCTGGGCCAAATCGGACCTCTGGCGCTACAGTTCGCAGCTCGACCCTTCGGTCAACCTGGGGCAGCCCTCGCACTGGGGCACCAGCATGAGCACCAGCCTCACGCTGCGTCAGCGCTGGAAAGCCCACTGGTCCTGGTTTGCGCAGATCAGCCGCAGCCAGACCCTGCAGAGCGGTGACCCACTTGCCCGTGAAGGCCAATCCAACTGGGCGGGCCAGATCGGTCTGGTCTATTTCCAGCGCTAGGAAGCACGCATGCCCGCCTACCGATTCGAAGCCCTGCAAGCCGACGGGCAGACCCGCAAGGGCACGCTGGAAGCTGACAGCGCACGCAGCGCACGCAGCCAGCTGCGTGCGCAAGGGCTGGTACCGCTCGATGTGGGCCTGCTGGGCACAGCAGAACAGCCCGACCAGCCGGCCCTGCCCTGGTGGCAACGGCCGTTGGGTCCCACACGCACAGCGTTCAGCAGCAGCCAGCGCGCGGTCTGGACACGCCAGCTGGCCGAGCTCGTGGGCAGCGGCCTGACGGTGGAGCGCGCGCTTGCGGCATTGACCGACGAGTCCGAGCATGAGCGCCAGCGGCATCTGCTGGCAGCCATCCGCGCCGAAGTCAACGCCGGCAGCAGCCTGGGCCGCGCCCTGGAGCGGTTTGCGCACGAGTTCCCGGCCATCGACCGCGCCGTGATCGCCGCGGGCGAGCAAAGCGGCCAGCTGGGCCAGGTGCTGAGTCACCTGGCCGACGACCTGGAAGCGCGGCAAGTGCTGCGCAGCAAGCTCGTCGGGGCCGCACTTTATCCCGCCATCGTCACACTGGTCGCCATGGCCATCGTGGTGTTTCTGCTCAGTTCGGTGGTGCCGCAGGTGGCCGGCGTGTTTTCGGGCAGCAACAGGCCATTGCCCTTGCTCACCTCGGCCCTGCTGGCCGTCAGCGCGGCGGTCCGTCAGTGGGGCGCGTGGATGCTGCTGCTGACCTTGGCGGGCACCATGGGGCTGCGCATCGCCCTCAGACAAGAAGCCCTGCGACTGCGCTGGGACGCGGCCTGGTTGCGTCTGCCCATCATCGGACGTCTGGCACGGGGCTATAACGCGGCACGCTTTGCCTCGACCCTGGCCATGCTCAGCGCCGCGGGCGTGCCCATCCTCAAAGCCCTGCAGGCAGCGGCCGACACCTTGTCGAACCAGGCCTTGCGGGCCGATGCGCTGGAGGCCCTGGTCCAGGTGCGCGAAGGCGCTCCTCTGGCCCTGGCGCTCTCACGGCGCGAGCGCTTTCCTGGCCTGCTGGCGATGTTTGCCCGCCTGGGCGAGCAGACCGGCCAATTGCCCCTCATGCTGCAACGTGCCGCGCAGCAGCTGGCCAACGAGGTGCAGCGCCGTGCCATGGCCCTGGCCACCGTGCTTGAGCCCCTGCTGATCGTGGCGATGGGTGCGCTGGTCATGGTGATCGTGCTGGCGGTGCTGATGCCCATCATGGAAATGAACCAGTGGGTGCGGTGACCCCCATGCCACCCCTTCGCGTGCAGGGGCGCGCCCCTACCCTCTTGTAGGAGGCCGCCCCTGCGGTCGAAGGCTGTTCGCGAGCAGGGGCTCGCTCCTACAATGGCCCAAAGCTTCTGGAGTAACGCATGCCCGCCACGTTGGAAGGCCAGCTCGTCGTCGCGATTTCCTCGCGCGCGCTGTTCGACTTTGAAGAAGAAAACCGCGTTTTCGAACAAGGCGACGACCGCGCCTACATGCAGCTGCAGCTTGGCCGGCTCGAAGAGCCGGCCAGGCCTGGCGTGGCCTTCTCGCTGGTGCGCAAGCTGCTGGCTTTCAATGACACCGATGCGCAGCGTGTGGAAGTCGTGATCCTGTCGCGCAACGACCCGGTCTCGGGCATGCGGGTGTTCCGCTCGGCCCAGCACTACGGGCTGCCCATCCAGCGCGGCAGCTTCACGCGCGGGCAATCGCCCTGGCGCTACCTCAAGCCACTCAATGCGAACTTGTTCTTGTCAGCGCACCTGCCCGATGTGCGCGCGGCGCTCGACGCCGGCGTTCCTGCTGCGCAGGTCTATCCGCATTCGGCGCGCGCCTCCGAAGAACACCCGCACGAGGTGCGCATCGCCTTTGACGGCGACGCGGTGCTGTTTTCTGATGAAGCCGAGCGTGTGTTCCAGGCCCAGGGCCTGTCGGCCTTTCAGCAGCACGAGCGCGACAAGGCGGCCACGCCCCTGTCGGCTGGCCCCTTCAAGCCCTTGCTGGCCGCCCTGCACCGGCTGCAGCAGGAAGGCACACCCAACATGCGCATCCGCACCGCCCTGGTGACAGCACGCAGCGCCCCCGCACACGAGCGCGCCATCCGCACGCTGATGGACTGGAACATTGAAGTGGACGAAGCCATGTTCCTGGGTGGCCTGCCCAAGGGCGAGTTCCTGCGCGAATTTGAACCGGACTTCTTCTTTGACGACCAGACCGGTCACATCGAATCGGCCGCGCAGCATGTGCCGGCCGGACATGTGGCAGCGGGCGTGGCCAACCTCAAGGCGTGACCTTCGCGCGCACAGGCACGCCCCTACAAATGCTTCCAGCACCTGTGGGAGGCCGCCCCCGCGGCCGAACAGGCCTTTGGCCGTGGCGGCACAGACCTTCGCGCGCGGGGCGCGCGCCCGCGAAAACGTCAGCGGCGGCTTTCGCGCCGCGCAATCCAGACGGTGGACAAAAGGATCACCAGCGCCCCGGCCCAGGTGGATGAACTGGGCACGTCGGCAAACACCAGCCAGCCCAGCAACGAAGCCCAGACCAGGTCCAGAAAACGCAGCGACTGGGTGGCCGAAATGTCGGCGGTGTGAAAAGCCCTTGTCAGGCAGTAGTGTCCCAGGGAACCCAGCACCCCCGTGATGGCAAAACCTGCCCACTGCGCAGCGCTAGGCTGCTGCCAGTGCGGCAAGGCCATGGGCAGGCTCAGCACCGTCACGGTGAGCGCCTGCCACAGCACGATCACGCCGGGCTTTTCATAGCGGGTGAGTGCCTTGGTGATCAGGAAAGACGCTGCAAACACCGGCGATGAAGCCAGCATCACCAGGTTGTACCAGCCGCCGGCACCCGTCATCTTGGGCAACACCACCACCAGCACACCGGCAAATCCGATGAGGGCCGCCACCCAGCGGTCACGGCGCATGGGCTCTCCCAGAAACCAGGCAGCACCGATCATGATGAAGATCGGGCCGGTGAACCCGATCGCGGTCATGTCGGCCAGAGGAATCCTGGGCAGCGCGGTGAACCACAGGATCAGCCCCAGCGTGTGCACTGCACCTCGCCAGAACTGGCCCGCCACATTGACCGGACGGTAGGCCTGCAAGCCGTGCCGCCACACGAGCGGGAGCATCACGATCAAACCCAGCAGGTACCTCAAAAACTGAGCCTGGTAAACATCAAGCTGTTGCGACAGGACGCGCGCCAGCGTGTTGAGGAAGGAGAAACACAGGCCCCCGGCCACCATCCACAACATGCCACGCACCGGTGCCGGCCAGCGCTGCAGCTGTCGGCGGGTTCGCCGGTGCATCACGGCACTGTGGCGCAAAGGGGCATGAAAAAAGGGCTTGCGTGCCATGCAAGCCCTAGTGTTCAAAACAGGAGTAAAGCTGGATCACTTCGCCATCATGGATGGCTCCATCGCCGTTGTCAGTCGCTTGGGCGTCCTCAGCTGTTTTGCAGGGCGGCGATGCGCTCTTCGATCGGCGGGTGGGTCGAGAACAGCTGGCCAATGCCACCGGCAATGCCCATGGCGGCCACACTCTTGGGCAACTCGGCGCTGTGCAGGCCGCCCAGTCGGGCCAGGGCATTGATCATGGGCTGCTTGCGGCCCATCAGCTGGGCAGCGCCGGCGTCAGCGCGGAATTCGCGCTGGCGGCTGAACCAGGCCACGATGATGGCAGCCACGAAACCCAGCACGATGTCGAGCACGATGGTGGTGATGTAGTAACCCATGCCGGGACCGCTGCTTTCCTCATCGTTCTTGCGCAGAAAACTGTCGACCGCATAACCGATGACGCGCGACAGGAACACCACAAAGGTGTTCATCACCCCCTGGATCAGTGTCATCGTGACCATGTCGCCATTGGCAATGTGGGCCACTTCATGGCCGATCACGGCCTCGACTTCTTCCTTGGTCATGTTGTGCAGCAGACCGGTAGAGACAGCCACCAGGGCCGAGTCGCGGAAAGCGCCTGTGGCAAAGGCGTTCGGATCGCCTTCAAAAATGCCGACTTCGGGCATGCTGATACCCGCTTTGTCGGCAAACTTGCGCACGGTGTCCACAATCCAGGCTTCGTCCTGGTTGCGCGGCTGTTCGATGATCTGCACGCCGGCCGACCACTTGGCCATGGGCTTGCTGATCAAGAGCGAAATGATGGCGCCACCAAAACCCATGATCAGGGCAAAGCCCAGCAGGGCGCCCAGGTTCAGGCCGTTGGCCGTCAGAAAACGGTCGACGCCCAGCAGGCGCGAAACGATGCCCAGCACCAGCACGACAGCCAGGTTGGTCACTACGAAAAGAAGAATGCGTTTCATGTTTTTTTCAGTCCAAAGTCCCCTTGAAGCGGGGACCTGCGCGAATGGTAGGGGTGAAATCTCCGAAATCAAGCGAGCCCGGGTATTTCCTGAGCCACAGACGGTTTTTCGCTCGCCTGGCGCATCCGCCGGGGCCGGAACACCTGGACGTCGTCGTAAAAGGCGGGATCGGTATTGGCGCTCCACCAGCCGGGCACGCCCAGCACTGGCAGGGGGCTGAACGGTTTGGAGGCGAGTTTGTCTGGCGTCAAGTCTTGCGCCAGCCAGGCATCCACCCCTTCGGCCTTCACTGCTGCAGGTACGCGCCACAGATGTACCGTGATGGACTTGTAGGGCTGCACCAGTTTTTCGAGGGCGGCATGGCCGAACATCCAGATCCGGCAGTGGACCCACAACGCACGCTGGGCCACCAGCGCGTCATGCCAACGGTGCTCGGTCAAGGCCTGCCAGACGCTGTCGGGGGCCTGGATCAACACGGCGTTTTCATCAAACACGGTGATGGCATCTCGCACCGGCCCACGCTGGCCCTGCACGCCATCACGGGCGATCTCGGCCGCCTGCAGCCGGTTCAGACGCGCCTTGGCCAAAGGGAAATGCATCCAGCACAAGGCATTGAAAAAGTCATGCAGGCCCTCGCGCGTAGGCACCTGTTTGGTGTCACCAATGAAGGCCTCGTAAGCCATTCCGTCGGGCAGATCGGCTTGCGGTACAAAACACACCGGTGCATGGCCCGCCGCGGTCAGGACCTGAGGCTGCGGTTGTCCTGCTGCAATCCTTGCGGCCAGCGGTTCGCCCACCGCACGCCAGTCGGCCAGCCAGGGGGCCGTCCAGTCGATATCGGCCACACCCAGCTGCGCGGGGTCAAGCCCTGCACAACGTGGGCCAGATGCGTGGCGCAGTGGCGTGTTCAGGTCGTCACCAGACGCCACGGCAGGGCCTCTCCGGCGCGCAGGGGCTTGAGTTCGGCATCGCCAAAGGCAAACGACTCGGCCGGCGTCCAGCTTTCGCGGCGCAGCGTGACGGTGCCGCTGTTGCGCGGCAGGCCATAAAAGTCAGCGCCGTTGAAGCTGGCAAAGGCTTCGAGCTTGTCCAGTGCGCCCGCGTTGTCAAAGGCTTCGGCGTACATCTCGATGGCGGCGTGTGCGGTGTAGCAACCGGCGCAACCCGTGGCGTGCTCCTTGAGGTGGGCCGGGTGCGGCGCGCTGTCGGTGCCCAGGAAGAACTTCGGATTGCCGCTGGTGGCGGCCTGCACCAGCGCCAGGCGGTGCGTCTCGCGCTTCAAGACCGGCAAGCAGTAGTAATGCGGACGAATGCCACCTGTGAAGATGGCGTTGCGGTTGTAGAGCAGGTGGTGGGCGGTGATGGTGGCGCCCAGCAGATCGTCGCTTTCTGCCACATACTGCGCGGCCTCCTTCGTGGTGATGTGCTCCATCACGATCTTCAGGCCCGGGAAATCACGGCGCAGTGGCTTGAGTTGCTGCTCGATGAACACGGCCTCGCGGTCGAAGAGGTCGATGTCAGACGATGTGACTTCGCCGTGCACCAGCAGCAGCACGCCCTCGCGCTGCATGGCTTCGAGCACTGGATAGATCTTGCGCATGTCGGTCACACCCGCGTCGCTGTTGGTGGTGGCGCCGGCCGGATACAGCTTGCAGGCCACCACGCCAGCAGCCTTGGCGCGCTTGATCTCCTCAGGCGCCAGGTTGTCGGTCAGGTACAGCGTCATCAGCGGTTCAAAGGCCATGCCCGCAGGCACGGCGGCCAGGATGCGATCCTTGTAGGCCAGCGCCTGCGCGGCGGTGGTCACCGGCGGCTTGAGGTTGGGCATGATGATGGCGCGGCCGAACTGGGCGGCGGTGTGCGGCACCACGGTCTTCAGTGCAGCCCCGTCGCGCACATGGAGGTGCCAGTCGTCGGGGCGGGTGAGGGTGAGTTGCTGGGTCATGGCCCCTATTGTCTCAAAGACCGGCTTCGCGCCTGACTGGCCGGGTTTCACCCCGACGGGCGATGAGATATTCGTTGGCCGGGATATGCGCCCGCCGGGGCGAGACCCGACCAAGCGCCCTCAACAAAATCAATGCGCCAGGATCTTGGACAAAAAGTCCTTGGTCCGGGGCTGCCGGTTTTCCGGGTGGTTGAAGAACTCGTCCTTGGAGCAGTCCTCCAGAATGCGCCCGCCCACATCAATGAAGATCACGCGGTTGGCCACCTTGCGGGCAAAGCCCATCTCGTGGGTCACCACCATCATGGTCATGCCCTCATGGGCCAGCTGCACCATCACGTCCAGCACCTCGCCCACCATCTCGGGGTCGAGCGCCGAAGTCGGCTCGTCGAACAGCATGACCATGGGGTCCATCGACAGGGCGCGGGCAATCGCCACGCGCTGCTGCTGGCCACCCGAGAGCTGGCCGGGAAATTTGTCCTTGTGCGCCATCAGGCCCACACGGTCGAGCATCTTCAGACCGCGGGCCTTGGCATCGGCGATGCTGCGACCGAGCACCTTGACCTGCGCAATCGTCAGGTTCTCGGTGACCGACAGGTGCGGGAACAGCTCGAAATGCTGGAACACCATGCCCACGCGCGAGCGCAGCTTGGGCAGGTCGGTTTTGGGGTCGTGCAGCGGCACGCCATCGACGAACAGCTCACCTTTCTGGAAAGGCTCCAGGCCGTTGACGGTCTTGATGAGTGTGGACTTGCCCGAACCCGAAGGCCCGCAGACCACGACGACATCGCCCTTGTTGATGCTCACCGAGCAGTCATTGAGCACCTGTACCGGGCCGTACCACTTCGAAACGTTCTTGATTTCAATCATTTGCAACTCCCTTCAGCGCACGATGGCGATCTTCGCCTGCAGCCGCTTGACGCCCCAGGACAGGGCAAAACAGATCACGAAATACACCACCGCAGCGACCAGGTACGCCTCTTCGGGGCGGCCATAGATCTTGCCGGCGTTGGTGAAGCCCTTGAGCAGGTCATAGGCACCAATGGCATAGACCAGCGAGGTGTCCTGGAACAGGATGATGGTCTGCGTGAGCAGCACCGGCAGCATGTTGCGAAAGGCCTGCGGCAGGATGATCAGGCGCATGTTCTGCGCATAGCTCATGCCCAGCGCCTGGCCTGCAAACACCTGACCACGCGGGATCGACTGGATACCGGCGCGCATGATCTCGCTGAAGTAGGCTGCTTCGAAGGCGATGAAGGTGATGATGGCCGAGACCTCGGCGCCAATGGGCTTGCCGATCAGGAAAGGGATCAGCAGGTAAAACCACAGGATCACCATCACCAGCGGCACGGAGCGCATGCCGTTGACGTAGAAGGTGGCCGGAGCCATGAGTGCCTGTTTGCCCGACAGGCGCATGAGGGCCAGCAGCGTGCCAAAGAAGATGCCGCCCAGCGTGGCGATGAGGGTCAGCTGCACGCTGAAGGCGAGCCCCCCCCAGACGAACTTCTGCAGCACATCGAGGTTGATGAATGAAAAGTCGAGACCCAGCATGTCAGTGGCCTCCCCCGGTGCCCGCAGCCACAAAGCCGGGCACACGCATCCGGTTTTCAATGAAGGCGAAAACGCGGTTGACGGCAAATGCCGACAAGGCGTACAGCGCCGTCACCGCCAGGTAGATCTCGATGCCGCGCGAGGTCTCTTCCTGCGCCTGCATGGCGAACATGGTGAGTTCGGCGATCGACACCGCAAAGGCCACCGAGGAATTCTTGAGCAGGTTCATCGACTCGCTGGTCAGCGGCGGCAGGATGATGCGAAACGCCATCGGCAGGATCACATAGCGGTAGCTTTGCCAGGTGGTGAAACCCATGGCCATGGCGGCGTAGCGCTGACCGCGCGGCAGCGCCTGAATGCCGGCACGGAACTGCTCGGCAATGCGGGCCGAGGTGAAAAAACCCAAACCGAACACCACCAGCACGAAGCCGGGCACCTGCTGGAAGGCCGGGATGATCTTGGGCACCACGAAGTACCACAGGAAGATCTGCACCAGCAAGGGGATGTTGCGAAACAACTCCACCCAGGCGTTGGCCAGTCGCACCAGCCAGGGTCGGTTGGGCAAGGTGCGCAACGTGCCCACCAGGGCACCCACCACCATCGCCACCAGCCACGAGGTGCCGGCCACCGCCAGCGTCCAGCGCCACGCTTCCAGCATCCATTCCAGATAAGTGCGGCCACTGCCGTCGTCCTGCAGGAAAACCTGCCAATCCCATGTCATGGTTCTTGCTCCATGTTCATCAATAAAAAGACCCCGACCGGCATGTCCCGGCGGGGTCTGTCTTCACTCACGCCAGGATCACTTCTTGGCGTAGTCCTCGGCCGGCTTGTCGTTCAGGTTGGCCCAAGCCGCCTTGTTGGTGTCGCTGGCAGGCATGTTCAGGCGGGCACCTTTCGGAGGAATCGGCTGCACAAACCACTTGTCATAGAGCTTGGCCAGCTCACCGCTCTTGGCCAGGGCAGCAATCGTGTCGTCGGCCAGTTTCTTGAACGCTGGGTCGTCCTTGCGCACCATGATGGCGATCGGCTCGACGTTGAGCACTTCACCCACGATCTTGAAGTCGGCGGGGTTCTTGGCGTTGGCAATGTTGCCGGCCAGGATCTGTGCGTCCATCACAAAAGCATCGGCACGGCCGGATTCGAGCAACAGGAAGCTGTCGGCGTGGTCCTTGCCAAACACTTCCTTGAAGTCGATGCCGTTGGCGCGCTCGTGCTTGCGCAGCAGCTGCACCGAGGTGGTACCGGTGGTGGTGGCGACGTTTTTGTCCTTGAGCTGGGCAATCGAGGTGATACCGGAGTTGGCCTTCACCGCAAAGCGCACTTCTTCGACGTAGGTGGTCACCACAAAGGCCACATCTTTCTGGCGGGCCGTGTTGTTGGTGGTGGAGCCGCATTCGATGTCCACGGTACCGTTTTGCACCAGGGGGATGCGGTTTTGCGACGTCACGGACTGGTACTTGACTTCCAGCTTCTTGCCCACGGCTTTTTCGAGGTTGCCGATGATGCGCTGGCACAGCTCGATGTGGTAGCCGGCGTACTTGCCGTCGCCCAGGGTGTAAGACAGGGCGCCCGAAGAGTCGCGCACCCCCATGGTGATCGCACCGGAGGCCTTGACCTTCTCGATCGTGTTGGCTTGAGCCGACAGGCCCACCACAGCGGCCACAGCGGCCAGCAACAGTTGCTTTTTCATCCGTTTTCTCCAATCAGGCATCGCCACTGGCGACTTTCATGTTCGGCATGGCCCATACGCAGAAACCATGCCAGCTTTTGACACCCGCGACTATAGTCAGTCGACGACCTGGTTCAGATCAGGGTGTACCCGCAGCATTATGCAAAACACGTCTGCTGGTCACTTAGAGTGCTGCCGGATCAGGAAATCCCACAGATCCTGCACACTGCGTTTGGCCAAGCCACGACTGCCCGGATGCGCGCGGTATGCACGCACCTGCATGCTCAGGCTCGGCAGCATGCTCTGCCCGCTGGCCGAGACCAGCTGCCCGGTCTGCAACTCCTTGCGAACCGCGCTGCTGGGCAGGAAGGCGACGCCATGCCCCTCCATGGCCATCGCCTTGAGGCCTTCGGCCATATCGGTTTCGTACACCCGGTCCAGGTGGATCGGCGTCTGCGACTGCTTGAGCATCCAGTCGGTCACCGCCCCGAGGTACGCCCCGGGCGCGTAACCCAGGTAAGGCAGCGGGCGGTTCACATGGCCGGGCAACTGAAACAACGGGTTGCCATCCGGCCCGGGCTTGGCGTAGGGGGCAATCACTTCCTCACCCAGCACCACCATGTCGTAACGTGCGGCATCGAGCTGAAGGGGCTGTGAGGGGTGGTGGTAGGCGATCAGCAGATCGCAGCCGCCTTCGACCAGCCGCATCGCCGCGTCGTGCACATTGAGCGCGATCAGGCGGCTCTTGACCTGTCCGAAACTTTGGCGCAGACCCACCAGCCAGGCGGGGAAGAAGGTGAAGGCCAGCGTGTGGGGAATGGCGAATTCGATGAAATCCTGCCCACCCGAATCGTGGCCGCGCAGCATGGCGCGCGTGTTCTGCAGGGACTGCAGCAGCTCCAGCGCCTGCGCGTACAGGGTCTGACCAGCGGGGGTCAGGGTGGTCGGATAGGAGCTGCGGTCCACCAGATCGACGCCGGCCCAGGCCTCGAGCGACTGGATGCGCCGTGAAAACGCCGGCTGCGTCACATGGCGCAGCTGGGCCGAACGGCTGAAGCTGCGCGTCTCGGCCAGGCTGATGAAATCTTCAAGCCATTTCGTTTCCATGGCCGATTATTCCCCGCTTTGCTGCAGGGCCCACATGCTGGCATAGCGGCCCTGCTGCGCCAGCAGTTGCGCGTGCGTGCCGCGTTCGATGATGCGGCCCGCGTCCATCACCAGGATCTCGTGCGCATCCACCACCGTGGACAGGCGGTGTGCAATCACCAGGGTGGTCTTGTTCTGCGCTGCGCTGGCCAGCTCGGCCTGGATGGCGCGCTCATTGGCCGAGTCCAGCGCCGAGGTCGCTTCATCGAACACCAGGATGGGGGGGTTCTTGAGCAGGGTGCGCGCGATCGCCACGCGCTGCTTTTCACCACCCGAAAGCTTGAGGCCACGCTCGCCCACCGCGGTTTCGTAAGCTTTGGGGGTCGAGACGATGAAGTCGTGGATGCGGGCAGCGCGGGCGGCCTGCTCGATCTCCTCCTGACTGGCGCCAGGGCGACCGTAGGCGATGTTGTAGGCCACGGTGTCGTTGAACAGCACTGTGTCCTGCGGAACAATGCCGATGGCCTGGCGCACGCTGGCTTGCTGCACGGTGCGGATGTCCTGCCCGGCGATCTGCACCGAGCCTTGCTGGACATCGTAGAAGCGGAACAGCAGGCGGGCCAAAGTCGACTTGCCCGAACCCGAAGGCCCCACCACCGCGACCGTCTTGCCGGCCGGAATGGTGAAGCTGATGCCATGCAGGATGGGGCGGTCGCCGTCGTAGGCGAAGTGCACATCCTCAAACCGCACCTCGGGCGCACCGTGCAGGGCCAGCGGCTGCGCGCCGGGCCGGTCGGCGACTTCGCGCTCGCGGTCCATGAGCGTGAACATCTTGTCCAGATCGGTCAGGCTCTGCTTGATCTCGCGGTAGAGCACACCCAGAAAGTTCAGCGGGATGTAGAGCTGGATCATGAAACCGTTGATCATGACCAGATCGCCCAGCGTCATGCGGCCATCCACCACCCCTTGCGTGGCGCGCCAGAGCATGGCGACCAGCGCGGCCGCGATGATGAGCTGCTGGCCGGTGTTGAGCAGGCTCAAGGTGGTCTGCGCCTTCAGGCGCGCGCGGCGCAAGCGCTCCAGGCTCTCGTCGTACCGGCGGGCTTCAAAGGCTTCGTTGCCGAAATATTTGACCGTCTCGTAGTTGAGCAGCGAGTCAATCGCCTTGGTGTGCGCCGCCGAGTCGAACTCGTTGGCCTGCCGGCGAAACTGGGTCCGCCACTCGGTGATGCGCACTGTGAAGAAGATGTAGAGCGCCAGCGCCGCCATCGTGATCCAGGCAAACCAGGCGTCGAACTTGACCGCGAGGATGGACAGCACCAGACCCACTTCGATCAGCGTGGGCACGATGCTGTAGAGCGAATACGAGATCAGCGACTCGATGCCGCGCACGCCGCGCTCGATGTCGCGTGTCATGCCGCCGGTCTGGCGCGCCAGATGAAAGCGCAGGCTCAGGGCATGCAGGTGCTCAAAGGTCTGCAATGCAATGGTGCGGGCCGCGCCCTGCGTGGCCTTGGCGAACACCAGCTCGCGCAGTTCGGTGAAAGCCGAAGTCGCCAGTCGCAGGCCGCCATAGGTCAGCAAAAGAGCCACCGGCACCACCAGCAAGGCGCGCGCATCGCTTGGCTTCAGGCTCATGGCGTCGACCAGTTCCTTGAGCAGCATGGGCACGCCCACATTGGCCAGTTTGGCCCCCACCATGAAAGCCAGCGCCAGCAGCACGCGCCACTTGTATTCCCAGAGGTAAGGCAAAAGCCGCTGCAGGGTGTGCCAGTCACCCCCTTGTCCGGGAGCTGCGGGAGGAGAAGTTTCGCCACGGTGGCGCATGAGGGACAATCCTGAAAGTCTGTTTGACCCGATTGTGCCCATGTCCGAAATCACCCGCCCCTCCGTTGACCTGCCCACCGATCAGGAACTGGTCCTCAAGGTCGTTCCCATGCCGGCCGACTGCAACGCCAACGGCGACATTTTTGGCGGCTGGGTGATGGCGCAGGTGGACATTGCCGGCTCGGTGCTGCCCGCCAAACTGGTGCGCGGCCGCATGGCCACGGTGGCGGTCAACGAGTTCATCTTCAAGCATCCGGTGAGGGTGGGCGACATCCTGTCGTTTTTCGCCCGCATCACCAAGGTGGGCCGAACGTCCGTGACGGTGAAGGTGGAGGTGTACGCCGAAAGCTACCGAGCGCAGGGCACCTACTCCAAGGTCACGGAAGCCCAGCTGACCTATGTGGCCATCGACGAGCAAGGCAAGCCACGCCCGATCGAGGTTTGAAACACCGCCGAGTTGTGGGAGCGCACCCTTGCGCGCAAAAAGCTTCGGCCGCAGGGGCAGCCTCCCACCAAAGAACGGTCACCAGGCCGGCTGCAGCGCGGCAAAGCCCTTGGGGGCCAGTGCCTCGTTCTCGAAACTGACCAGTTCCCACGCGTCGGGCTGCGACAACAGTTCACGCAGCAGGCGGTTGTTCATGGCGTGGCCGGAGCGGAAGGCGCTGTAAGCGGCCAGCAGGGGCCGCCCCACCACATACAGGTCTCCGATGGCGTCGAGGATCTTGTGCTTGACGAATTCGTCGTCGTAGCGCAGGCCGTCCGAGTTCAGCACCTTGTAGTCATCCATGACGATGGCGTTGTCCAGGCCACCGCCCAGTGCGAGGCCATTGGCGCGCAGCATTTCCACATCCTTGGTGAAGCCGAAGGTCCGCGCACGCGCAATGTCGCGGGCATAGACCCCCTCTGACATGTCAAACACCACCGCCTGACCGGTGTTGTCGACGGCCGGATGACGGAAATCGATCTCGAAGCTGAGCCGGTAGCCGTGATAAGGGTCCAGGCGCGCCCATTTGACGTTGTCGCCCTCGCCTTCGCGCACTTCCACAGGCTTGAGCACACGGATGAATTGCTTGGGCGCTTTCTGCGTCACGATACCGGCACTCTGCAGCAGGTAGACAAAGGAAGCGGACGACCCGTCCAGGATGGGCACCTCCTCGGCCGTGATGTCCACGTACAGGTTGTCAATGCCCAGACCGCAACAGGCCGACATCAGGTGTTCGATGGTCAGCACCTTGGCCTGGCCGCGCGAAATGGTGGACGCCAGGCGGGTGTCGGTCACCGCCTCGGCATTGACCGCAATCTCGACCGGCTCGGGCAGGTCGATGCGGCGAAAAACGATGCCGGTGTCTGGCGGCGCCGGTCGCAGGGTCAGCTCAACCCGCTGACCGCTGTGCAGGCCGACACCAACGGCGGTGGTGAGGGTTTTGAGGGTGCGTTGGGCAAGCATGGTGCGTATTTTAGTTTTGTGCCTTTTCTTTTGCCGGCTTGCGGACATTCGCCCCGACTCCAGCAAAAAAGGGCTGGCCGACCCGCCAGGGTCAGCCAGCCCTTCAAAGCACCAGAGTGAAGAGGAACTGGAGATCAGTCGGCCTGCTTGCGCAGGAAGGCAGGGATCTCGATGTCGTCCATGCCAGCGGACGCCATGCCGTCCACGCGGGCAGCAGCATGGGTGCGGCCAGTGCGCCAGACAGCCGGAATGCCGGCACCGCCCAGACCCGCAACCGTCGCGGCCACAGGGGCAGCCGCTTCCGGTGTGCCCACGGCAAACGGCATGTTGTCGGTACCGGTGCGCAGCACCTGCAGCGGAGGGGCAGCACGGCGGGCGTTGTTCTTGGACAGGCCGGTGGCCACCACGGTCACACGGATCTGGTCGCCCAGGGATTCGTCGTAGGCCGTGCCGTAGATCACGTGCGCGTCTTCCGAGGCGTAGGCGCGGATGGTGTTCATGGCCTGCTTGGACTCGGACAGCTTGAGCGAGCCCTTGGCCGCGCTGATCAGCACCAGCACGCCCTTGGCGCCGGACAGGTCCACGCCTTCGAGCAGCGGGCAGGCCACGGCCTGCTCGGCGGCGATGCGGGCGCGGTCCGGGCCGCTGGCAGCGGCGGTGCCCATCATGGCCTTGCCGGGCTCACCCATGACGGTGCGCACGTCTTCAAAGTCGACGTTCACATGGCCCGGCACGTTGATGATTTCGGCGATGCCGCCCACGGCGTTCTTGAGCACGTCGTTGGCATGGGCAAAGGCCTCGTCCTGGGTCATGTCCTCACCGCCGGGCAGCTCCAGCAGTTTCTCGTTGAGCACCACGATCAGCGAGTCGACATTGGCTTCGAGTTCCTGCATGCCGGCGTCGGCGTTCTGCATGCGGCGGCCACCTTCGAACTCAAAGGGCTTGGTCACCACGCCCACAGTCAGGATGCCCATTTCCTTGGCGATGCGGGCGATCACGGGGGCGGCGCCGGTGCCGGTGCCGCCGCCCATGCCGGCGGTGATGAAGAGCATGTGCGCGCCTTCGATGGCTTCGCGGATGTCGGCTTCAGCGCTCTCGGCGGCTTCGCGACCCTTGTCGGGCTTGCTGCCAGCGCCCAGACCGGTTTGACCCAGCTGCACGATGCGGTGCGATGCGCTGCGGCTCAGGGCCTGGGCGTCGGTGTTGGCGCAGATGAATTCCACACCCTGGACCTGGCGTTCGATCATGTGCTCGACCGCGTTGCCGCCGCCACCGCCCACGCCGATCACCTTGATCTGGGTGCCCTGGTTGAACTCTTCGGTCTGGATCATTTCAATGCTCATGGTGCTCTCCTACTTCAATGTTTGCAGTTGCCTGATTTCAATTTCTCGTTTGTTTTGCTGGGGGTGATGTTGCGGTCAACATCGACATCGCTCACGCCCCGGAGGACTGCCGCGCGCCAGAAAACGTTTTTTCCAGTTCATCAGAAGTTCCCCACGATGAAGTCCTTGAGGCGGCCGAAGGTGTTGCTCACCGAGCTCTTCTTCTGCGTGACCTTGAAGCCTCGCAGACGGGCCAGGCGAGCCTCTTCGAGCAGGCCCATCACGGTGGCCGCACGCGGCTGGCCGACCATGTCGGCCAAGGCGCCGTTGTATTTGGGGATGCCGCGGCGCACCGGCTTGAGGAAGATGTCCTCACCGAGTTCCACCATGCCGGGCATGACGGCGCTGCCGCCCGTGAGCACGATGCCCGAGGACAACACTTCTTCGTAGCCGGACTCGCGCACCACCTGCTGCACCAGCGAGAAGATTTCTTCCACACGCGGCTCAATCACACCGGCCAGCGCCTGCTTGCTCAGCATGCGCGGGCCGCGGTCGCCCAGGCCCGGCACTTCCACCTGCGCCTCGGGATCGGCCAACATCTGCTTGGCGTAACCGCTCTCGACCTTGATGTCTTCGGCATCCTTGGTCGGCGTGCGCAGGGCCATGGCGATGTCGCTGGTGATCAGGTCACCGGCGATCGGGATCACCGCGGTGTGGCGGATGGCACCACCGGCGAAGATCGCCACATCGGTGGTGCCGGCGCCGATGTCCACGCAGGCCACACCCAACTCGCGCTCGTCCTCGGTCAGCACGGCCAGGCTCGACGACTGGGGGTTGAGCAGCAACTGTTCAACTTCCAGGCCGCAGCGGCGCACGCACTTGATGATGTTCTCGGCCGCGCTCTGGGCGCCGGTCACGATGTGCACCTTGGCTTCCAGGCGCATGCCGCTCATGCCGATCGGCTCTTTCACATCCTGGCCGTCGATCACGAATTCCTGCGGCGCCACCAGCAAGAGGCGCTGGTCGGTCGAGATATTGATGGCGCGGGCGGTCTCCATCACGCGGGCCACATCGGCTGGCGAGACTTCCTTGTCCTTGATGGCCACCATGCCGCTGGAGTTCAGGCCGCGGATGTGGCTTCCGGTGATGCCGGTGTTCACGCGCGTGATCTTGCAGTCGGCCATCAGCTCGGCTTCTTTCAAAGCCTGCTGGATGCTCTGCACGGTGGCATCGATGTTGACCACCACGCCACGCTTGAGGCCGTTGCCCGGCGCAATGCCCAGGCCAGCGATCTTGAGCTCGCCATCGGCCAGCACCTCGGCCACCACCGCCATCACTTTGGAGGTGCCGATGTCCAGTCCAACCACCAGATCCTTGTACTCTTTTGCCATGTCGTTTCCTGTTTTCTGATTCAGTTTTCCGAAGCTCAAGGCTTCTTGCGAGGATCACCTTCCGTGGTCGTCACCCCTTGCAGACGCAAGGCGTAACCGTCCTTGTGGCGCAGATCTGCCGCTGCCAGTGATTTCGGCGTGCGGCCGTAGCGTGACGTGATCTGCGGCAGCGTGCGCAAAAAATCCTGCAGCAACGCGGTCAATGCCTGCGGCTGTCCACGGCCCAGCTCGATCGTGACGCCCTGCGAAGTGACGACCTTCCAGCTGCCCCGCGGCGACAGTTCGAGCTCGTCCATGTCCATATCGGCCCCTTGCAGCACCGGCCGCAGGGTCTGGTACATGGCCAGCACCTGCTGCGACTGGCTGACAGGTCCTTTCAGACGCGGCAAGGCATCCGCTTCCACCTCGCCCAGATTGGCTTCGAACACCTGCCCCTGTTCATTGACCAGCGTGCTGCTGCCTTCCTCACCCCACAGGGCGACCGGGTGCTGCTCCTGCAGACGCACCCGCAGACGGTTCGGAAACTCCCGGTGGACCACCGCCGAACGCACCCAGGGCACAGCCTCAAAAGCCTGCCGGGCCCGCTCCAGCTCCAGCGTGAAGAAGTTGCCGTTGAGTTGCGGCACCACATTGGTCTTGAGGGTCAGGGCGTTGTTGCGCGAGACCTCACCCTCGACGGTGATGAGCTGCAAGGCAAAGGACGGATGACGCAGCACCCACCACAACCCCGAAGCCAGACACACCAGCACGAACAGGGTCAGCATCAGGCTGGCGACCTTGTTCATGAGCCGGATGTCAAAAGGCAGCGGGGCCATCACTTTCATGCCTGGGCCTCCACGGGGTTGTCCAGCGTGGCGCCCTGCAACAGGTGCAGGCACAGCTGTTCATAAGACATGCCATCAGCCCGGGCCGACATGGGCACCAGGGAGTGACCGGTCATGCCGGGCGAGGTGTTGATTTCCAGCAGGTAGGGCTGGCGGGTGGCAGCATCGATCATCACGTCAACCCGTCCCCAGCCCCGGCAACCCAGCACCTGGTAAGCCTTGACCACCAGCGCCTGGATCGCCACCTCTTCACCGGCCGGAAGGCCGCAAGGCACGAGGTACTGGGTGTCGTCGGTGAAGTATTTGTTCTGATAGTCGTAATTGCCTTGCGGAGCGACGATGCGGATCACCGGCAGGGCGCGGGCGGCATCGCCTTCGCCCAGCACCGGGCAAGTCACTTCGTCCCCCACGATGCACTGCTCGCACAGGATGTCGGCATCGCAGGCAGCCGCCTGCTGCAGCGCTGCGGCAATCTGTGCAACTTCGGTGACTTTGGTGACCCCAATCGAGGAGCCTTCGCGTGCGGGCTTGATGATCATGGGCAAGCCCAGTGCACGCACCAGCTCGTCCCCCTGCACCTGGCCCAGCTGCTGGCGCTTGACCAGCACATAACGCGGCGTGGGCAAGCCCTCGGCCAGCCAGACGCGCTTGGTCATGGTCTTGTCCATGGCGATGCTCGAGGCCATGACGCCCGAGCCGGTGTAGGGCACGCCCAGCAGTTCCAGGGCACCCTGGACGGTGCCGTCTTCGCCATAGCGTCCATGCAGGGCAATGAAACAACGGTCAAAGCCCTCTTTTTTCAGTTCCCCCAGATCACGCTCGGCCGGATCAAAGGCCTGTGCGTCCACGCCACTGGCCTGCAGCGCCTTGAGCACACCCCTGCCCGACATGAGGGAGACCTCGCGCTCGGCGGAACGCCCCCCCATCAGCACGGCCACTTTGCCCAAGCTCATGCTCATGCCGCACCTCCCAGTTCCACCACTTTGGCAGGCACGCCACCGATGGAGCCTGCACCCATGCAGATCACGACATCGCCATCGCGACCGTTGTCCAGAACGGCTTGCGGCATGTCGGCAATGTTGTCCACGAAAACAGGCTCCACCTTGCCCGCCACACGCAGTGCGCGGGCCAGCGAACGGCCATCGGCCGCCACGATGGGGGCCTCGCCGGCGGCATAAACCTCGGCCAGCAGCACGGTGTCGCACCCCTGGCCAATGACTTTGACGAAATCTTCAAAGCAATCGCGCGTACGGCTGTAGCGGTGCGGCTGGAAAGCCAGCACCAGACGTCGACCCGGGAATGCCCCACGGGCAGCGGCCAGCGTGGCGGCCATTTCCACCGGGTGGTGCCCGTAGTCGTCGATCACGGTGATCTTCCCACCCGAGGGCAGGGCCACGTCCCCGTAGCGCTGGAAGCGACGGCCCACCCCCTTGAAGGCGGCCAGTGCACGCAGCACGGCCTCGTCGGGCACGTTCAGCTCCACCGCCACAGCGATTGCAGCCAGGGCATTGCGCACGTTGTGCTCGCCTGCCAGATTCAACACCACCTCCAGATCCGGCAGGGTGATGTCGTCGCGGCGGCGCACGGTGAAGTGCATCTGACCATGCTCGGCGCGCACATTGACGGCACGCACCTGGGCGCCTTCGTTGAAGCCGTAGGTGGTCACAGGGCGAGCGATTTCATCGACGATGGACTTCACACCCGGGTCATCGGTACAGACGATGGCGGTTCCGTAGAACGGCATGCGGTGCAGGAAATCGACAAAAGCCGACTTCAGCCGCCCGAAGTCATGCCCATAGGTTTCCATGTGGTCGGCGTCGATGTTGGTCACCACCGCCATCACCGGCAGCAGGTTCAGGAAGGAGGCGTCGGACTCATCGGCTTCGACCACGATGTAATCGCCTGTGCCCAGCTTGGCATTGGCGCCGGCACTGTTCAGGCGTCCGCCAATCACAAAGGTAGGGTCCAGTCCAGCCTCGGCCAGCACGCTGGCCACCAGGCTGGTGGTGGTGGTCTTGCCGTGGGTGCCGGCAATCGCCACACCCTGCTTGAGGCGCATCAGCTCGGCCAGCATCACGGCGCGGGGCACGATCGGGATGTGGCGCTCGCGGGCGGCCAGCACCTCGGGGTTGTCCGATTTGACCGCCGTCGAGGTGACCACGGCATCGGCATCCTTGACGTTGCCGGCCACGTGGCCCACATGGGTCTCGATGCCCAGGCTGGCCAGACGGCGCAAAGTGGCGCTGTCAGACAGATCCGAACCTGACACTTGATAGCCCAGGTTGAGCAGCACTTCGGCAATGCCGCTCATGCCCGAGCCACCAATGCCGATGAAGTGGATTTTCCGGATGGCGTGTTTCATGCAGCCAGCTCCTCACACGCCACCACGACCTCCCGGGTGGCATTCGTTTTTCGTTGTTGATGGGCACGCTGCGCGCAGGCCAGCAATTCACCACGGTCCATTTTCTGAAGCCAGTCGGCCAACCCCTGAGCCGTCAGGTCGGCCTGCGGCAGCAGCCAGCCGCCGCCCTGATCCACCAGGAAACGGGCGTTGGTGGTCTGGTGATCATCCACCGCGAACGGGAAGGGCACGAACAGGGCCGCAGCCCCGACAGCCGCGATTTCGGTCACGGTGCTGGCGCCGGCGCGACAGATCACCAGATCGGCCTGCGCGAAAGCGGTGGCGGTGTCGTCAATGAATGGCGTCAGCACGGCATCGACGCCGGCGGCCGCATAACTGGCACGCAGTGCGTCGATCTGCTTGGCACCGCTTTGGTGGATCACCTGCGGACGCTGCTGTGCCGGGATCAGGGCCAAAGCCTGGGGCACGGTGTCGTTCAGGGCCTTGGCGCCCAGGCTGCCGCCCACGACCAGCAATTGCAAGGGCCCTTGGCGACCCGCAAAACGTGCGGCCGGCTCGGCCTGGCCAGTGAACGCGACCCGCAAGGGATTGCCCACCCACTCGGCCGTCTTGATCACATTCGGGAAGGCCGTGAACACGCGATCGGCGATTTGGGCAAGCACCTTGTTGGCCAGGCCAGCCACCGAGTTTTGCTCGTGCAGCACCAGCGGCTTGCCCAGCAAGCTGGCCATCATGCCGCCCGGGAACGTGATGTAGCCCCCCAGGCCAACCACCACGTCGGGTTTGACGCGACGCACCACCTGCAGGCTTTGCCAGAAGGCGCGCAGCAGCTTGAGCGGCAGCAGTGCCAGCGTCTGCAGGCCCTTGCCGCGGACCCCGCCGAACTGCACCGCCTCGAAGGCAAAACCACGGGGGGGCACCAGCTGCGCTTCCATGCTGGCGGGCGCGCCCAGCCAATGCACCCGCCAGCCGGCATCACGCAGGGCCTCGGCCACGGCCAGTCCAGGGAAGATGTGCCCACCGGTCCCGCCAGCCATGATGAGGGCGCATTTCTGGCTTTTCATGCACGTCCCCCCCGCATCATCTGCTTGTTTTCCGAGTCGATGCGCAGCACGATCGCAATCGCGACCAGGTTCATCATGATGGCCGAGCCGCCGTAGCTCATCAGCGGCAGGGTCAGGCCCTTGGTCGGCAAGGCCCCCAGGTTCACGCCCATGTTGATGAAGGCCTGGAAACCGATCCAGATGCCTACGCCCTGGGCCACCAGACCTGCAAACACTTTGTCGAGTGCGATCGACTGACGGCCGATCACCATGATGCGCCGCGCCAGCCACAGAAACAGACAGATGACCGTGGTAACGCCCACCAGCCCGAACTCTTCACCGATGACGGCCAGCAGAAAATCGGTGTGGGCTTCGGGCAGCCAGTGCAGTTTTTCCACGCTACCCCCCAGACCCACGCCCCAGACCTCGCCGCGACCGATCGCGATCAACGAGTGGCTGAGCTGATAACCCTTGCCCAGCGCATGTTCTGCGCTGAAGGGGTCCAGGTAGGCAAAGATGCGTTCGCGCCGCCACGGCGACAGCATGATCATCATCACAAAGGCAAACACCAGGATGCCCAGGATCATGAAGAACATGCGGGCGTTGACGCCACCCAAGAACAGGATGCCCATGGCGATGATGGCAATCACCAGGAAGGCCCCCATGTCCGGCTCGGCCAGCAACAGCACGCCGGTCAGCGCCACGGCCGCACCCATGGGCCAGACCGCCTTGAAGAAGCGCTCTTTCACTTCCATCTTGCGCACCATGTAATCGGCCGCATAGATGATGGTTGCCAGCTTTGCCAGTTCGGAAGGCTGAAAGTTCATCACGCCCAGCGAGATCCAGCGCCGCGCGCCATTGACCCCTTTGCCGATGAAGGGGACCAGCACCAGCGCCAGCAACACCAGCCCCGTCACGAACATCGGCCTGGCCCATTTTTCCCAGGTTTCCATCGGCACCTGAAACGCCAGCACCGCCACGGCACCGCCCAGCAAGAGCGAAATGATGTGGCGGGTCAGGAAATGGGTCTGCGCATAACGCGCAAAACGCGGGTTGTCCGGCATGGCGATCGATGCCGAATACACCATGACCATGCCCCACATCAGCAAAGCCACCACCACCCAGACCAGGGCCTGATCGACCCCGTGCAGACGTGCGGCAGCGCCTGGGCTGTTCTTGGCAAATTCATAGCCCCCCAGGTTGACCGGCAGACCGTGCGGTGTGGCCGCCTCGGCTGAACCCGCGCCACCCAGCAGGCCACTGAGCCCCTGGCGCAGGCGTTGCATGATGGTGAGGGACTCGCTCACAACGTGCCCTCCATGCTCACACCTGCAGCGTCGGCCAGCTCGGCCACCGCAGCACGGAACACCTCGGCACGGTGCTCGTAGTTGCGGAACATGTCCAGACTGGCACAGGCTGGCGAGAGCAGCACGGCATCGCCCGACTGCGCCAGCTGTGCACTGATGCGCACGGCTTCGGCCAGATCGGCAGCATCCTGCATGGTGACACCAGCATCCTGCAAGGTTTGCCGGATGACCGGCGCGTCGCGCCCGATCAGCACCGCCGCACGCACGTGCTGGGTCACCGGCTCCAGCAAAGGCGAAAAATCCTGGCCCTTGCCGTCGCCACCCAAAATCACCACGATGCGGCGCTCGGCCCCCAGCCCCAGCAGTGCAGCCACGGTGGCGCCCACATTGGTGCCCTTGCTGTCGTCGAAATATTCGACTTCGTGGATGATCGCCACCGGTTCGACACGGTGCGGTTCACCGCGGTACTCGCGCAGGCCAAACAGCATGGGAGCCAGCGGACAACCGGCGCTGCTGGCCAGGGCCAGGGCGGCCAGCGCATTGACAGCGTTGTGACGGCCGCGGATGCGCAGCGCATCGGCCGGCATCAGGCGCTGGATGTGCAGCTCTTCCTCTTCGTCCTTGCGGCGCTTGCGGGTCTCATCGGCTTGCATCGCGCGCACCAGCCAGGTCATGCCATTGACGGTCTCGATGCCGTAGTCGCCAGGGCGCTTTGGCATGTCGCTGCCGAACGTGACGTGGGCGCGAAGCACCGGCTTTTGCAGCTTGACGCGGACGGGCTCGGGCAGCATGGCCATCACGGCCGAATCTTCACGGTTGAGGACCATCAGCGCCTGATTGCCGAAAATGCGGGCCTTGGCATCGGCATAGGCTTTCATCGAACCGTGCCAGTCAAGGTGGTCCTGGGTGACATTGAGCACCGTGGCGGCGGTGGGTTCAAAACCCTCGCTGCTGTCGAGCTGGAAGCTGGAGAGCTCCAGCACCCAGACTTCGGGCAGCACGCGCGCCATGGGATGCTGCTGCACAGGGGGCTCGATCACCACAGGTGCGGGTGCCTGATCGGTATCGAAGACTTCCTCGGCCGAGACCTCGACCGCCTCGGCTTCATCGTCGGGGGCTGCGGCAGGCGCTGGTGCCACCGGCTCGGCCTCGGCCGCCAGACGGGCAGCTTCGGCTGCCTGGGCCTCGCGTTCCTGCTGCTCCAGGGCCTGGGCATCGATCTGCGCCTGGGCGATTGCCTCACCCAGGGTGTCGAGCAGGGTCGGCCCGATGTTGCCGGCCACCTTGACCGTCTTGCCCGCACGTGCCACGAGGCGACCCGTGAGCGACGTCACCGTGGTCTTGCCGTTGGTGCCAGTGATGGCCAGAACCTGTGGCGCATAACCGTAATCTTGCTGGAGGCCAGCCAGCGCCGCGGCAAACAGGCTCAGTTCACCGCCTTGCCACAGACCGGCGGTGCGGGCAGCCTCCACCACCGGCGCCACCACCTCGGGTGCCAGACCCGGGCTGCGGAAGACAGCACGGATTGGCGTTCCCTCGATCAGCGCGGCGCTGAATTCACCGCTGGTGAAACGCACTTCAGGCCATTCGGCCTGCAAGGTGGCCAGCTGCGGCGGGGCCTCACGCGTGTCGGCCACGGTGACCACGGCGCCATGGCGGGCGCACCAGCGCGCCATCGCGAGGCCGGAGGCCCCGAGACCGAGGATCAGAACGTGGAGGTCGCGCAGCTGCTGCATGGCTTACCTCAACTTCAGGGTGGACAGGCCCACCAGGCACAACAGCATGGTGATGATCCAGAAACGCACGACGACCTGCGTTTCCTTCCAGCCGCTCTTTTCAAAATGGTGGTGCAGGGGCGCCATCTTCAGGATGCGGCGGCCCTCGCCGTATTTCTTCTTGGTGTATTTGAAGTAAGAGACCTGCAACATGACCGACAGGGCCTCGACCACGAAGATGCCGCCCATGATGGCCAGCACGATTTCCTGGCGCACGATCACCGCAATGGTGCCCAGCGCGCCGCCCAGCGCCAGCGCGCCCACATCGCCCATGAAGACCTGGGCCGGATGGGTGTTGAACCACAGAAACGCCAGACCGGCACCGGCCATGGCCGCGCAGAAGATCAGCAGTTCACCGGAACCCGGGATGTGCGGGAAGAACAGGTACTTGGAATAGACCGCGTTGCCCGTCACGTAGGCGAACACGCCCAGGGCCGATCCCACCATCACCACCGGCATGATGGCCAGACCGTCGAGTCCGTCGGTCAGGTTGACCGCATTGCTGGAGCCGACGATCACCAGGTAAGTCAGGATCACGAAGCCAAACACCCCCAGGGGGTAACTCACTTCCTTGAAGAAGGGCACCTGCAGACCGGCCTTGGGGGGCAGGTTGACGTCAAAACCGGACATGACCCAGTTGCCGAAGAGCTCGATGACCTTGAGGTTGTTGCTTTCGGAAATGCTGAACACGAGGTACAGCGCAGCGACCAGGCCGATCAGCGATTGCCAGAAATATTTTTCGCGTGAGCGCATGCCCTCCGGGTCCTTGCGCACCACCTTGCGCCAGTCATCGACCCAGCCGATGGCGCCAAAACCCAAAGTGACGATGAGCACAATCCAGACGAAGCGGTTGGACAGGTCGAACCACAGCAATGTGGCCACGGCGATCGCGATCAGGATCAGTACGCCCCCCATGGTGGGCGTGCCGCTCTTGACGAGGTGCGTCTGCATGGCGTATTCGCGCACCGGCTGCCCGATCTTGAGCGCGGCCAGATGACGGATCACGCGGGGACCGGCCACCAGACCGATCAGCAAGGCGGTCATGGCCGACATCACGGCACGGAAAGTGATGTACTGGAACACGCGCAGAAAGCCCCACTCGGGGAACATCGACTGCAACCACTGGGCCAGGCTAAGCAGCATGGACCTCTCCCTTTTGAATGTCTTGTTCTTGCAAGGTCTGAACCACGCGCTCCATCTTCATGAAGCGTGACCCCTTGACCAGGATGCTCGATACGCTGCGCCACACGACCGAGACGGCTGCCTGCATCGCAGCCATGTCGGCGAAATGCTGGCCTTTTTGAGCGCCAAAGGCACGGTGTGCATGCAGGCTCAATTCACCCAGAGTGAACAGTGCCTCAATGCCTTTTTCGGCGGCATAGGCCCCCACCTCGGCATGGAACTCGGGGCCCTGGTTGCCGACTTCACCCATGTCGCCGAGCACCAGCAGGCGCGGGCCAGGCAGCTCGGCCAGCACGTCGATGGCCGCACGCACCGAATCCGGGTTGGCGTTGTAGGTGTCATCGACAAGCGAGATGCTGCCCGACGCCAGACTCAGGGCACGCGAGCGCCCCTGCACCGGTTCGAAAGCGGTCAACCCCTGCACCACCGCCGACAGCGGCACACCCGCCGACAGGGCGCAAGCGGCGGCAGCCAGCGCGTTCTTGACGTTGTGGCGCCCGGCAATGTGCAGCGTCAGCGGTGCGGTGCCCTGCGGGGTCTTGAGTGTGAACTGCCAGGCACCGGCATGCCAAAGCACCACGGCAGCGCTCACTTCCCCTTCAGACAACGCAAACCGGCAACGCGCACGCGCACCCGCCAGACCGTCCCACAAGGCGGTGTAGTCGTCGTCCTGTGGGTACACCGCCACACCGTCCGTAGGCAATGCCTGCAGCACAGCCCCGTTTTCTTCGGCCACGGCCTGCACAGTTTGCATGAATTCCTGGTGCTCGCGCTGCGCGTTGTTCACCAGCGCCACAGTGGGCTGGGTCAGTTTGGCCAGACAGGTGATCTCGCCAGGATGGTTCATGCCCAGCTCCACCACGCTGATGCGGTGATGGGGTCGCAAGGCCAGCAAGGTCAGCGGCACGCCAATGTCGTTGTTCAGATTGCCCTGGGTGGCATGGGCTGCATCGCCGGCATGGGCACGCAGGATGCTGGCAATCATCTGCGTCACCGTCGTTTTGCCGTTGCTGCCGGTCACTGCAATCAGCGGCAACTGGAACTGGGCGCGCCAGCCCGCAGCAAGCTCACCCAGCGCAACACGGCTGTCAGGCACGATCAGGGCCGGCAGACTGGCCGCGCGGGCTGCGGCCTCGCCAGAGGGTTCACAGAGCACTGCCGTGGCACCTTGCGCTGCGGCCTGGGCGATGAACTGGTTGGCGTCAAAACGCTCTCCGCGCAGGGCGACGAACAGGTCGCCCGCCTGCAGGGTGCGTGAATCCGTGTGCACCCGGGCCACGATGACGCCTTCGATGCGTTCGGCGCGGACTCCCGACAGCCAGCCGGTGGCCTGTGTCAGCGACAGCTGCATCGAAGAGGGGGACACGCTGCTCATGCCTGCTCCTCCTTCCAGCGCGCGGCCATGGCCATCTGCAGCTGTTCAACGTCCGAGAAAGGGTGGAACACACCGGCAACTTCCTGCGTGGTCTCATGGCCCTTGCCTGCCACCAGCACCACATCGGCGGGAGCGGCTTCACGCAATGCCGAGCCAATGGCGACGGCGCGGTCTTCGATCACGGAAGCCGCCCCAGGCCGCTTCAGGCCTGCGCACATCTGCGACAGGATCACTGCAGCCGATTCGCTGCGCGGGTTGTCGCTGGTCAGCACCAGACGGTCGGCCAGTGCCTCGGCAGCGGCAGCCATCAGGGGACGTTTTTGCGGATCGCGGTCGCCACCGCAACCAAACACGCACCACAGCTGGCCACCGCGTTCGCTGGCAAGCGGCTTGAGTGCCAGCAGTGCCTGAGTCAAGGCATCAGGGGTGTGTGCATAGTCCACCACCGCCATAGGCACGCCAGCGGTGCCTTGCGCGGGCACGACACGCTGCATGCGACCGGGGACGGCCTCAAGCTGTGCACAGGCCTGTGCAATCTTCGCCAGCGGCAGCCCTTGGGCACGCAAGGCGCCGATCACGCCCAGCAGATTGTCGATGTTGTAGTCGCCGGCCAACGTCGTGTCGATGCGGCACAGCGCATCGCCTTCGCGCACCTCGAAGCTCAGACCTTCCCGGCTGGGCAAAGGCCAGGCGCGCAGTCGGGCGTCCTGCCGACGTGAGCAGGTCCACAGGTCCAGGCCGGTGTCGGCCAGTTCGGCGGCAAGCTTGAAGCCTTGCGGATCGTCGATGTTGACGACCGCCGATTGCAAACCTTCCCAGGAAAACAACTGGCGCTTGGCCGCCCAGTAGGCCTGCATGGAGCCGTGATAGTCCAGGTGGTCCTGGGTGAAATTGGTGAACACGGCCGTACGGATACGGGTGCCGTCCAGACGGTGTTCGGCAATGCCGATCGAGGATGCCTCCATCGCGCACAGCTGCGCACCCGCTTCCAGCATCTGACGGAAGCTGCGCTGCAGCAACACCGGGTCAGGCGTGGTCATGCCGGTGTAGTCCAGCTCAGGCCAAAGCCCGACGCCCAGCGTGCCCACCACACCGCAACGCTGGTCAATGGCCGGATGGGCCAGGGCCTGCGCCAGCCAGCAGGCGGTCGAGGTTTTCCCGTTGGTGCCCGTGACGGCCATCACGCGCAGGGTCTGCGTAGGCGCTTCGTAATAGGCATCGGCCACCAGACCGGTGCGCTCCTTGAGTTGCGACAAGGCCGCGACACGGTCAGCAGGCTGCAGGTCTTGCCACCGTGCGCTGCCCTCGCACTGCATCAGGCACACACTGGCCCCTTGCTCAAAGGCACGGGCCATGTATTGGCGTCCGTCGGTGGCCGCACCGGGCCAGGCAATGAAACCATCACCGGGCTGTACGCGGCGGCTGTCGGTGCGCAATTCGCCGGTGACGTGATGGCGCAGCCACTGGGCGGCCTGCACAGGTGTTTGGAGTTCTATCATCAGAAAGACTCCTCCACCGCTTTGGCCACCACCTGCGGCTTGACCGACAAGTCCGGCTGGATACCCAGCAGACGCAGGGTCTGCTGCACCGTGGTGCTGAACACCGGCGCTGCCACCTCGCCACCAAAATAACGCCCGTTGCTGGGCTCGTCAATCATCACAGCCACCACAATGCGAGGCTGATCGATCGGTGCCATGCCCACGAAAAAGCCCCGGTATTTCTTGCCGGCGTAGCCCTTGCCTTCCTGCTTGTGCGCGGTGCCGGTCTTGCCACCGACCGAATAGCCGACGGTTTGCGCTTTCGGCGCTGTACCACCCGGTGCAGCCGCCATGTTGAGCATCTTGCGCACGGCACGTGCGTTTTCCGCACTGAACACACGCACCCCCTGGACCTGCTGCTCCGCCTTGAGCAAGGTCGTCGGCACAATCTCGCCATCGCGCGCAAAAACGGTATAGGCCCGGGCCACCTGGAACAGGCTGCCAGAAATGCCGTAGCCGTAACTCATGGTGGCCTGCTCGATGGGGCGCCAGGTCTTGTAGGGGCGCAAGCGGCCGCTGACGACCCCGGGAAATGGGATCTGGGGCTTCTGACCGAAGCCCACGGCGCTGTACATCTCCCACAACTCGCGCGGCTCGATCTGCATCGCCATCTTGACGGTGCCCACGTTGCTGGACTTCTGGATCACCTCGCTGACCGACAGCACTCCGTGTGGATGCGCATCGGTGATGGTCGAGCCAGTGATGGTGATGCGCCCTGGCGCGGTCTGAATCGGTGTCTCGGGCTTGACCAGGCGTTTTTCCAGGGCGAGGGCCACAGGAAAAGGCTTCATGGTGGAGCCCGGCTCGAAGGTATCGGTCAAGGCGCGGTTACGCAGCTGCTCGCCGCTGAGATTGACACGTTTGTCCGGCGAATAGCTGGGGTAGTTGGCCAGCGCCAGCACCTCACCCGACTGGGCGTCCAGCACCACCACGCTGCCGGCCTTGGCCTTGTGCTCCTGCACGGCTTCACGCAGTTTCTGGTAAGCGAAGAACTGGACCTTGCTGTCGATGGACAGCTGGATGTCCTGGCCATCTTCTGGCGGCACCGCATCGCCCACGGCCTCGACCACACGGCCCAGTCGGTCCTTGATCACACGGCGCGAGCCCGGCTTGCCCGACAGCTGCTTCTGAAAAACCAGTTCCACGCCTTCTTGACCCTGGTCTTCCACATTCGTGAAGCCGACGATGTGGGCTGCAGCTTCACCCTCGGGGTAAAGACGCTTGTATTCCTTGATGCTGTAAATGCCCTTGATGTCCAAGGCCAGGATTTCCTTGACCACCGACTCATCCATCTGGCGACGCAGCCAGACAAAGGTCTTGTCTTCGTCCTGCAGCTTCTTTTCCAGTTCGGGCATGCCCATGCCCAGCAGTTTGGCCAGCTGGCGCAGTTTGGCTGGATCGCGCTCCAGGTCTTCCGGGTTGGCCCAGATGCTGGGTGCCGGCACACTCGACGCCAGCAGCATGCCGTTGCGGTCGAGCACGCGGCCGCGGTTGGCCGGCAACACCAGCGTGCGCGCAAAGCGCACTTCACCCTGACGTTTGAAGAAATCGTTCTCGATGACCTGCACATAGGCTGCCCGAGCAATCAGCCCCATGAAGCCGAGCGCAATGGCCGCGACAATCAGTTTGCTGCGCCAGACCGGCGTCTTGCTGGCCAGCAAGGGACTGGAGCTCAGCTGCACACTGCGGCTCATGGGCGAGCCTCCTGCTTGCCTGCACCCTGCGGCGCGCTCACATATTGCGTGATGCCGGGGTTGACCATGCGCATCTGCAGCTGCTGGCGCGCAATCTGTTCGACGCGCAATGGCGTGGCCTGCGCGCGGCGCTCCACCTGTAAGCGGTCATGCTCCACTTCAAGCCTGGCAGCCTCTTTGCCTTCGGCCTCCAGCGCCATGAACAGACGGCGGGATTCGTACTGCGAGTGCACCAGCGCCAGCGCGCTGGCGACCACCGCCAGCAGCAGCAACACGCTCAGGCGGGTCATGCCGGCACCTCCGTGCGCTGCGCCACGCGCATGATGGCGCTGCGTGCACGCGGGTTGGCCGCTACTTCGGCTTCTGAAGGCTTGATGCGGTCCAGCGCCTGCAAGTGCATCGCTTTCGGCTGGGCAAACGGCACACGGCGGTCCACCACTTCCTTCGAATGTCTGGCGATGAACTGTTTGACGATGCGGTCTTCCAGGGAGTGGAAACTGATCACCACCAGACGACCGCCCGGACGCAGCACGCGCAAGCTGGCCGCTAGCGCCTGTTCGAGCTCTTCAAGCTCGGCATTGATGAAAATCCGAAGAGCCTGAAATGTCCGCGTTGCAGGGTTCTGGCCCGGCTCGCGGGTTTTGACCGTGTCAGCCACGAGCTGGGCCAGTTCAGCGGTGCTTGAAATTGGGCCCCGCTCCTGTCGGCGAGCCACAAGCGCCTTTGCAATCTGAAAAGCAAACCGTTCTTCGCCATAGTCACGTATCACCTCCGTGATTTGATCGACCGTTGCGGTCGCCAGCCAGTCGGCCACGCTTTCGCCGCGCGTGGTGTCCATGCGCATGTCCAGCGGACCGTCAAAACGAAAAGAAAAACCCCTCACGGGGTTGTCGATCTGAGGGGAGCTGACCCCGAGGTCCAGCAAGACCCCGTCGACACTGCCATCAGGCAGATCTGCCAGATGCGAAAAACCTTCATGACGGATGGCAAAGCGGGCATCCTGGATGCGGCCAGCTTCGGCGATCGCATCGGGATCCTTGTCAAAAGCCAACAGGCGCCCTCGCACAGACAGCCGAGAGAGAACCAGGCGCGAATGGCCACCACGACCAAAAGTACCGTCGACATAACTGCCATCCGCGCCCGCGGCGCTGCCCAGCAAAGCATCGACCGCCTCGCTCAGCAACACCGTGGTATGGATCAGAGGCTGCTCACTCATGTCCATCAGAACGAAAAGTCCTTGAACACGTCGGGCATTTCGCCCTGCATGGCCTGCGCCTCTTGCGCTTCGTAGGTGCCCTTGTCCCACAACTCGAAGTGGTTGCCCATGCCCAAGAGCATGGTGTCTTTGGAAATGCCTGCTGCCTGACGCAGCTCAGGGGAGATCAGCACACGGCCGGTGCCGTCCATCTCCACATCCATGGCATTGCCCAGAAAAATGCGCTTCCACCACTGTGCGGACATGGGCAATTGGGCGATGCGTTCGCGGAATTTCTCCCACTCGGGACGGGGAAACACCATCAGGCAACCGTGTGGGTGCTTGGTGATGGTCAGCTGTCCCTGGGCCATGGCGCTGAGGACGTCACGGTGCCGGGTCGGCACAGAAAGCCGCCCCTTGGCATCCAGACTCAGCGATGAAGCCCCTTGAAACACTGCAACAACCTCTTCCAGTGGAAAGTACAAAGTGAAGGCACTTTCCCCCACTTAATTGCACTTTTTTGCACTGTAGCAGGAAATCCATGCCTCACAAGGGGTCGAATCAGGTTTTTTTCAATTAAATCAATGGCTTAGAGAGGTTTTGATAGAAATTTGACGGGATTTTTTCCTTGAGAATTAGGCACTTAGACAAGGCACTGAAAGTAATGCCTGAAGGATAGAAAAATTGTAAAAATCTTGAAATACGGTGTTGTCGCAACCAACAAAAAGGCCCCTGCATGCAGGGGCCTGGCAAGCGGCATTTGGCAAACAGGTCAGTCGCCAAACATCTTCTGCTTGAGTTCGCGGCGCTGCTGCGCCTCCAGCGAGAGTGTGGCCGTCGGACGGGCCAGCAGACGCCCCACACCAATGGGCTCACCCGTCTCGTCGCAGTAACCATAGTCACCTGCATCGATGCGTGCGATGGACTGCTCGATTTTCTTGAGCAATTTGCGCTCACGGTCGCGGGTGCGCAGCTCCAGTGCGTGCTCTTCTTCAATGGTGGCGCGGTCGGCCGGATCGGGCACGACCACCGTATCTTCACGCAGGTGCTCGGTGGTTTCGCCGGCGTTGTTCAGGATGCCCTGCTTGAGCTGGACCAGCTTGAGGCGGAAAAATGCCATCTGCACATCGTTCATGTACTCGGCATCGGGCATGGCCAGCACTTCGGCATCGGTCAGCTGTTCGACTGGCTTGTTTTTCCAGTTGTTGGCCAGCTTGGGGTCTTTTTTGGCGGGTGCTGCAGGGACAGGCAAAACGGTAGTGGGCATGGAGGGTAAGAAACTGGCTTTGGCTGCCGTCGAGGCCACAGCTTGCGGCATGGACGGCACAGTGATCTGGGCCAGCCGCGCCGAGGGGCGGCTGGAGCGAACGGGCAGGTCGGGCGTTGCAGACGCCAACATGGGCTGGGCGACTGCAACTGGAGCAGGCGATGGCTTGACTTCCGGTTTGGCTTTGACAGCCACTGGGGGCTGCACAGCCTTGGGCGTTGGCGCCGCCTTCTTGGTGGAAGCTGCTGCCTTGGGTGCAGCCACTGGCTTGGCCACCGGCTTGCCTACAGCCACCGCTTTGGAGGGCACCGCCTTTTTCGCAGGCACCTTGACAGAGACGGCTTTCTTGGCTGGCACCGCCTTCTTGGCAGGCACCTTGGCCGCTGGCTTGGCTTTGGCTGGAGCAGCCTTGGCTTTGACCGGGGCCGCTTTGGCCTTGGCAGGGGCCGCCTTGGCTTTGGCCGGCGCCACTTTGGCTTTCACGGGTGACTTGGCGGACACCTTTTTGGACGGGGCGGCGACCTTGACCGGCGCTTTCGCAACGGTTTTTGTCGCTTTCTTGGCGGGTGTCTTCACGTCATGTCTCCTGGCGATGCCAGCAGGTTGCCCTGCTGCCTGGCGCCGTAGCTTGCCACTGGTCCGGGGTCGTTCCCAGCGACATGGGTATGCCTTTGTTTGACCTTCTGAGGCAGACGCCCTGGAAATAGGGCGCCTTACAGGCCGGGCATTGTAGCGACTGAAGCCATCAAAATCCCGACACTGCTTATAAATTCGGCATCCAATCCATAACAGATACCAAAGTCGTCAAACCAGGGATTGCTCCAGTCCCTGGATCAGGATGTCACGCGGCAAGTCGATGCCGATGAACACCATCTTGCTGGTGCGTGGCTCATGGTCCTGCCAAACCGGCCCCAGGTCGCTGCCCATGAGCTGGTGCACCCCCTGGAAGATGACTTTGCGCTCGGTGCCTTTCATGTTCAGCACGCCCTTGTAGCGCAGCATCTTGGGGCCGTACACATTGACGATGGCGCCCAGGAAATCTTCGAGCTTGGCCGGATCGAAGGCCCGGTCGGACTTGAAGACAAAGCTCTTGACATCGTCGTCGTGGTGATGGTGGTGCGGGTGGTGGCAGTGCTCACCGTGTTCGTGGTGATGGTGCTCATGGCCGCAATGTTCGCCATGTTCATGGTCGTGGTCGCAGTGCTCGCCATGTTCGTGCTCATGCCCATGGTGGTGGTCATGATCGCCGGCGTTCAGGAAGTCCGGGTCGATGTCCAGCTTGGCGTTGAGGTTGAAACCGCGCAGGTCAAAGACTTCCTTGATCGGCACCTCGCCGAAATGCACCACCTTGTGCGGCGCACGTGGATTCATGTGCTTGAGGCGATGCTGCAACGCGGCCAGCTCGTCAGCGGAGACCAGATCGGCCTTGCTGATGAAGATCTGGTCGGCAAAGCCCACCTGGCGCTGGGCTTCGACGCGGTCGTTGAGCTGCTGCTGGGCGTGTTTGGCATCCACCAGCGTGAGGATGGAGTCGAGCAGGAAGGTCTCGGCGATCTCGTCGTCCATGAAGAAGGTCTGCGCCACCGGGCCGGGATCGGCCAGGCCCGTGGTCTCGATCACCACCCGGTCAAACTGCAGCAAGCCCTTGCGGCGCTTGGCGGCCAAGAGCTGCAGCGTGGCACGCAGGTCTTCGCGGATGGTGCAGCAGACACAGCCGTTGCTCATCTGGATGATCTGCTCGTTGGTCTCCGACACCAGAATTTCGTTGTCGATGTTTTCCTCGCCGAACTCGTTTTCGATCACCGCCAGCTTCATGCCGTGGCTCTCCGACAGCACGCGCTTGAGCAGCGTGGTCTTGCCCGAGCCGAGAAAGCCGGTGAGGATGGTGGCGGGAATGAGGGCCATGGAATGCTCCGGAGAATTGCGCAAAAGGCGTGAGTTTATCGGGGTGACGATGGGCTTGCCGGGACCGGGTCAGCGCCGTACGACAACCAACCCCTTGAGGTATTCGCCTTCAGGAAAGGCAATCGTCATCGGGTGATCGGGCGCGCCCTGCAGGCGCTCGCTGATGAAGCCATCCACGCCCGCATCGGTGCCCGCCGAGGCCACGATCTTGTGGAACAGGTCGGCGCTGATCCCGCCCGAGCACGAATACGTGAACAGTTCGCCGCCGGGTGCCAGCAGCTTGAAGGCCAGGCGGTTGATGTCCTTGTAGGCACGGGCAGCGCGCTCGGCGTGTGCGGCCGTGGGCGCGAACTTGGGTGGGTCGAGCACGATGGCGTCAAACGTTTCGCCGCGTTCGATGAACTGGCGCAGGCTGGCGTTCACATCGGCATCCAGAAACGTGGCCCGCGACGCCTCAAAACCGTTGAGCCGCACATGGGCGCGGGCGCGTTCGAGCGCCGGGCCCGAGGAGTCGATGGACGTGACGTGCCCCGCCCCGCCCGCCAGCGCGGCGATGGTGAAGCCGCCGGTGTAGCAGTAGCAGTTGAGCACCTTGCCAAACTGGCGGTACCGCGTGTGCTCGTAAAACCGTTGGCGGCTGTCGCGCTGGTCCAGGTAGAAACCGGTCTTGTGGCCGGTGGCCACGTCCAACGTGAGCTGCCAGTCGTGTTCGCGGATCGTGAACTCGGTGGCGCCTTCGCCCCGCAGCCAGCCGGTCACCTCACTCAAGCCTTCGAGCTGGCGCACGCTGGCGTCCGAGCGCTCATACAGCCGCGTCAGACCAGTGACCTGCAGCAGCGCGTCGGCAATCGCTTGCTTGAATTTCTCGGTGCCGCAGCTGGTGAACTGCGCCACCAGCGTGTCGCCGTAGCGGTCCACGACCAGGCCGGGCAGGCCATCGGCCTCGCCATGCACCAGCCGCACACCATCGCTCTGGATGTCAAACCACTGGCGCGCGGCCACGGCTTGTGCAATGCGCGCATGGATGAAGTTCGCATCAATGCGCTGCGCCTCGTCAAAGCTCCAGACGCGGGCACGGATGCGAGAGTTCGGACTGAACGCGGCCCAGCCCAGGAACTGCCCTTCAGCGGACTCCACGCGCACCGTCTCACCCGCGTCGCCGCCGCCTTTGGCGATGGCCGAGTCGAACACCCAGGGATGGCGGCGCAGCAGGGAACGCTCTTTCCCTGCCTTGAGTCGAATGGTTTTCATGGGGCCTATTGTCGGGCCTGCAGTGCCATCGGCCGCAGGGGCGGCCTCCTACAGGAACATGACGCTCTGTAGGAGCGCGCCCCTGCGCGCGAATTCAACTCGGCAAAAAGCCTTCGATCGACAGATACCGCTCGCCCGTGTCGTAGTTGAAGCCCAGCACCGTGGCGCCGGCCGGCAGCTCGGGCAATTTTTGCGCAATGGCCGCCAGCGTGGCGCCAGAGGAGATGCCCACCAGCAGACCTTCTTCGCGCACCGAGCGGCGGGCGTATTCACGCGCGGCTTCGGCGTCCACCTGAATCACGCCATCCAGCAGCGCGGTGTCGAGGTTCTTGGGGATGAACCCCGCGCCGATGCCCTGAATGGGGTGCGGCGCTGGCGCACCGCCCGAGATCACGGGCGAAGCGGCGGGCTCCACCGCGAACACCTTGAGCTGGGGGAACTTGGCCTTGAGCACCTTGGCCACGCCGGTGAGGTGGCCGCCCGTGCCCACACCGGTGATGAGGGCGTCGATGCCATCCGGAAAATCGGCCAGGATTTCCTGCGCGGTGGTTTTCACATGCACCTCGATGTTGGCCGGGTTCTCGAACTGCTGCGGCATCCAGGCGCCTGGCGTGGTGGCCAGCAGTTCTTCGGCACGGGCAATCGCGCCTTTCATGCCTTTTTCGCGCGGGGTCAGGTCAAAGGTGGCACCGTAGGCCAGCATCAGGCGGCGGCGCTCGATGCTCATGCTGTCGGGCATGACCAGAGTCAGCTTGTAGCCCTTGACGGCCGCGACCATGGCCAGACCGATGCCGGTGTTGCCTGAAGTCGGCTCGATGATGGTGCCGCCGGGCTGCAGCAGGCCACGGCTTTCCGCATCTTCGACCATGGCCAGGGCGATGCGGTCCTTGATGGAGCCGCCCGGATTGCTGCGCTCGGACTTGATCCAGACCTTGGCATCACCAAACAGACGGTTGATGCGGATGTGCGGCGTGCGGCCAATGGTGTCGAGGATGTTGCTGGCTTTCATGGAGGGTCTCCTTCGGGGGTAGGCGGCATTGTGCGCCGTTTGACATGACGAATCTGCATGTCCATATACACAACAGCGATAATCAGGGCGTGAAGCTCGCCAGACCGCCGCTGGTGCAATCTGGGAAACCAGGCACTGGAGGAACGTCCGGACTGCACAGGACAGCGCAGGAGGTAACACCTCTCCACCGCAAGGTGAGGATCAGAGCAACAGAGACGAGCCGCTTGAGTGCGGGTGAAACGGGCAATCTCTGCGCGCAGCAATACCAAGTAGGCACACGTTGATCTGGTTCCGGAGAGTGTGCGGGTAGGTAGCATCGAGCCGGGTGGGCGACCCTCGGCCCAGAGTAATGGCGGTCACGCCGTGGGCAACCGCGGTGCACAGAATCCGGCTTATCGGCGAACTTCACAACTTATTCTCGGAAACCGCCTTCGGGCGGTTTTTTGTGGCTTTGTTCCGGGAGCGCGGTGGGCGGTAGCCGGAGCTGCCCATGCCAATCCCACAAAACAAAAACCGCCCGAAGGCGGTTCCTGGCAAGGCCGGGTTCGATCAGCTGCGGCCGGGCATGAGGGTGCCCGCCAGCGCAAACACCGAGTTAGGTGCTGTGATCTTGAGCACATCCACCTTGGGGCGTGCAAACACCCCCTTACGGACCGACGTGGCCTTGACCGGGGCGGGCTCGATGGCCACGCCCTTGGCACGCTGCTCGGCCACCAGCTGACGCAGGCTGATCGACTGCAGGTGCGCCAGCATCTGGTTGTTCAGGCTGGACCACAAATCGCTGCTCATCCAGCTCTCCTGCTCGCCGGCGGCTTCTTCAGCGGTGGGCGCATCCACCGCGCTCAGGATGTCGGCCATGGAAATCTGCTCGGCCACACGGCCCAGCGAATAACCACCGCCCGGGCCACGGGTGCTCTCAACCAGTCCGGCCTGGCGCAGCTTGCTGAACAGCTGCTCCAGATAGGACAGGGAAATCTGGTGCCGCTCGCTGATCGCGGCCAGCGAAACCGGGCCACGGTCTTCGCGCAGGGCCACATCGATCATGGCGGTCACGGCAAAACGGCTTTTGGTACTCAAACGCATGGTGTTCTCCTCTCTGCGTCCAGCAAGGGGCAAGATGCCCCGGGTCAGACACCGACCCCGCTTGCGCGCTGGCCCGTGCCTGTCTGGTCAATTTCCTGACCGGAATAGGGATTTTGGGCCTCTCACCGCAGTTTTCAAGGCCTATCCCCTACAGAAAGGGCTGAATATGTTTCAGAATTTTTCGAACTCCAGCCGCAAACGGACCTGCCCCACAGACAGCGGCGACAGGCCCTGTCGGCCCAGGCGCTGCCGCCGCAAGGTCCAGCCGCCAGCCAATTGACGCGAATCAAGAAAATCCACCAGTTTCGGCCCCCGGTCACCTTTGTCCACCAGACGCCACTGTCCCAGGCCATCGCGCTCATGGCCCAGGCTGGCGCGCACCCCGCCCGCCAGCAGGGGGCCGATGACCGCCTGCGCGTCCGCCACGGGCATGGTCAGCAGCCATTCGGTCTCCAGAGGACGTTCCCGGTCCAGCAGCCGCCGCACCACCGGCCGCTCGTCGGACCAGACCGACAGACCCGAAGCCTGCTCAGGCAAAGGCAAGCACTCCTTGAGCCCAGCGGGGGGCATCGGCCCCAGCGTCAAAGCGGACCACGCCTGACGCAGGGCCTCGGCCGCGGTCATGCCCGCCGGTTTGTGCAGCAGCACCGTCATGGCACCACCCACGGGGCCGGCGTTGACCTGCACCGGCAGGCCTTCGGACACCCGGCGCGCGGGGTCGGTCACGACCTCACCGGCCACCTGCACGGCGCCCGAGGTGATCAGCGCTTCCGCCTCCCGGCGAGAGCAGCCCTGCTGCGCCGCCACCCGCTTGGCCAGCCGGATGCCTTCTTCGCTCATGCGCCCAGTGTCTCGCGGATGTGGTCCACATGCGCCTGCAGCGATCGCGCCGCCACCGGCCACAGGCGCGGTGGCACATCGTCGTAGGCTTTTTCGACCCATTGCTCCAGCGTACCGTTGGGCAGGGCCTGCATGGCCGCAGCGATCTTGGCCTCGCGACGCAGGCGGTGCGCCTTGAGCTGGGTGATGGCCTGTTTGGCAAAGCCCAGCACATGGCCATGGGCCGGCAGGATGAAGCCGATGCCGTGCTGGTCGCAGGCGGCGGCCAGCAGGTCCAGCGAATTGAGGTAGTCGCCCATGTGCCCATCGGGTGGGTCGATCACGGTGGTGCTGCCGTTGAGGATGTGGTCACCCGAAAACAGCAGACCGTCTTCTTCGAGCACGAAACACACATGGTTGGCCGCATGGCCGGGGGTGTGGAGGGCGCGCAGCGTGTGCGTCACGCCACCGGCGCCGAGCACCAGGCGTTCGCCGTCCTGCAGTTCGCGATCGGGTTTGAACTGGCTGTGGGCCCGCGCCGTGGGCCGCGAGGCCAGACCCAGAATGGGTGGTTGGTCTTTGCACATCGCCTGCAGCGGCGCAGCGCCCGGCGAGTGGTCGGGGTGCGAATGGGTGCAGACGATGAAACGAATGTTGCCGCCCGCCGCACGCCACAGGCGCTCCAGATGGTCGGGGTCGGCCGGGCCGGGGTCGATGGCGATGAAGCCGGTGTTGGGGTCGCCCACCAGATAACTGTTGGTGCCGGGGCCGGTCATCACACCCGGATTCGGAGCGGTCAGGCGCTGCACGTTTTTCAGCAGGGCCACGGGCTGTTCGGTCTGCCAGTCCAGGTGGTGCACGATCTGGCCATCGGGGCTGACCAGTTCCAGCTCACCATAGGGTGACTCGTGTTCCATATAGCGCGCCTCCTTGCCGGCCAGCCAGCCCGCGCGGGGGCAACTGGTGAACAGCGGCTCTTCGGTGGCGGCGCAGGCGGCCAGCACCTCGTCGACCGTGGCAAAGGCCTTCAGACGCTCCAGCGTGCGGATGGTCGGGAAGATGATGAAGAACTGCCCAGCCTCGTGGCGCGCGAGCGCGTCCTGCGGACGCACCCACACGGGCTCGAACTGCTCGGTCTCGTCGGCCACCGGGGTCTGGCCCTCGGGCATGCGGGCCACGAGAAAGGGCACGTCAAAACGGCGCGGCAGGTCGCGGTCGGTGATCCAGTGCGCGAGGATGAAGACCTGATCGGCCGCGAGCTGCAGACCCCGCGCCATGCACTGGTCGGCAAAGGGGCCGGTGCGGTCGATGGCCGCAATGTCCGTCGCATCGGCCCAGCGACCGTCGGCGTGGCGGGCAAACAGCACGCCCAGTTCTTCAAAGCTTTCGCGGATCGCGGCAATCGCCTGCGTCAGGTGCAGGTCGCTCTGGCCGGGGCGGCGGATGGCCTGCGCGTGGGCGGCCGCGTCGGCAGCGTCGATGCCGCCACCCGGGAACACGTAGGCGCCAGGCGCAAAGCTGGCGGTCATGGAGCGGCGGGTCATCAGCACTTCAAGGCCTTGCGGGCCGTCGCGCAGCAGGAGCACGGTGGCGGCAGGACGCAGCGGCGCGGGTTCGCGCTGGGCATGGAGGAGTTGGGTAGAACGGACCATGCCGGGCATTATCTCTGTGTTGGTTTTGGGTCTCCGGGGGACGCGGATGGGGCCTCCCCGGGCTTCCTCATGCTGCGGGTACGCAGAAATCGTCAGCCCGGGGAGGCCCCATCCGCGTCTGGCAGAGGTCGTGGGTTTCCCCCTCCAAAAAATCCGCTGGCGCAAGCCGCGGGACACGGGGGTGTTGGGGGCGACGATTTCTGCGTACCCCCGCAGCATGAGGAGCCCGCAACACCCCCTGTCCCGCCCCACACCCTTCGCAAACCACAGCAACAGACAGCGATAATCCCAAAATGCGCATCCGCTTCACCAAAATGCAGGGCGCGGGCAATGACTTTGTCGTGCTCGACGAAACCCAAGGCCGCCTTGAGCTCAGCATGGCCCAGTACCGCTTTCTGGCCGACCGCCACTTTGGCGTCGGCGCCGACCAGATCCTGAGCGTGCGGCCCTCGCCTGCAGCCGGGCTCGACTTCGAATACGTGATCCACAACGCCGATGGCGGCGAAGTCGAGCATTGCGGCAACGGCGCCCGCTGCTTTGTGCGCTACGTGCGTGACCACGGTCTGACCGACAAGACCACTGTGCGCGTCAAGGTGCAAAAGGGCGAGATCGAACTGACCATGAACCCCGATGGCCGCGTCACGGTGGACATGGGCGCGCCAGTGTTCGACCTGCCGCAGGTGCCTTTCAACCCGGCTGGCCTGGCCAGCGCCGAGGTCAACGGCTGGACGGTGTACGACTTGCCGCTCGGCGAACAAGGCACCGCCCGCGTCGGCGTGGTCTCGATGGGCAACCCGCATGCGGTCCAGCGCGTGGACGACGTGGACAACGCCCCCGTGCTCGCACAAGGTCCGCTGATCGAACACCACCCGGCTTTCCCCAGGCGCGTGAACGCCGGCTTCATGCAGATCGTCTCTCGCTCGCTCATTCGTCTGCGCGTGTACGAGCGCGGTTCGGGCGAGACGCTGGCCTGCGGCACCGGGGCCTGCGCCGCCGTGGTCGCGGGCATCCGCCAGGGCTGGCTCGACCACAAGGTGGATGTGCAGACCCATGGTGGCCTGCTCACCATCGAATGGGCTGGGCAGCCCGACAGCCCGGTGCGCATGACCGGCCCCGCCACCCCGGTGTTTGAAGGCACCATCGACATTCCCGACGACCTCTGAAAAACCATGAGCAACGAACCGCAGATGGCCCCGATCACCGAAGACGACATCGCCAACTACCTGGCCAACACGCCCGACTTTTTCGAGCGCCATGCCGAACTGCTGGCCAGCGTGCAGCTCACGCACCCGCACAGCCAGCGCGCCGTGGGCCTGCAGGAACGTCAGGCCCTGATGCTGCGCGACAAGATCAAGTCGCTGGAGCACCGCATCATGGACATGATCCGTCACGCGCACGAGAACATGGCCCTGACCGACAAGCTGCACCGCTGGGCCTGCGACCTGCTGGCCACGCCCGCTGCCGACCTGCCCGCCGTGACCGTGGACAACATCCGCGAGCTGTTTCAGGTGCCGCAGGTGGCTTTGCGTCTGTGGGACCTCGACAGCACCCATGCCGCAGCGGTTTACGCACAAGGCGTGACCGAGGCCGTGCGCGAACAGGCCGCCGGCCTGGCCACCCCCTATGTGGGCGCCAACACCGGCTTTGAAGCCGTGCAGTGGCTGGAGCAACCCGAACAGGCCGCGTCGGTGGCCCTGATGGCGCTGCGCCCGGCCCCCGGACAGGACGCCTTCGGGCTGCTGGTGCTGGCCTCGCCCGATGCCCAGCGCTTCAACAGCCAGATGGGCACCGAACTGCTGGAGCGTCTGGCCGAACTGGCTGGCGCCGCCCTCACCAGCCTGCGCCAGCCACAGGCCTGACCCGCCCATGCACAGCGCCCCGGCATCGGACACCGCCCCGGGGGCTGGGCCGCTGGACCCGCTCGCGCAGCGCTACCTCGACCATGTGCGCTTTGAAAAGCGCCTGGCCGATCGCACCTGCACCCTCTACCGGCTCGATCTGGAGCGCCTGTCGCAGATGGCCCAAGCCTCGGGCGTGGCGCTGCTGCAGGTGCAGCCCGCCCACATCCGCCGCTGGGTGGCGCAGATGCACAGCGCCGGGCGCAGCGGGCGCGGCATTGCACTGATCCTGTCGGGCTGGCGCGGCTTTTACGCCTGGCTGGGCCGCGAAGGTCTGATCGCCAGCAACCCGGTGCAGGGCGTGCGCGCACCCAAAGCGCCCAAGCCCCTGCCCAAGGCCTTGGGCGTGGACGAGGCGGTGCAGCTGGCAGAGCACGAGAACCCCGACGACGACCCGTGGCTGGACGCGCGCGACGCGGCCATGGTGGAACTGCTCTATGGCTGCGGCCTGCGCGTGGCCGAACTCACCGGGCTGGATGTGTGCGCCAGCGACGACGCGCTGCGCCAGGGTCGCGGCTGGATCGACCTGCAGGCGGCCGAGGTGCAGGTGCAGGGCAAAGGGGGCAAGCGCCGCACCGTGCCGCTGGGCCGGGCGGCCATGCAGGCGCTCGAACACTGGCTGGCCCTGCGTTCGCAGGTGGCCGGCATGCTGAACGCGCCGACACCGGGTACGTCCAGCCAGTCGCTGGCGCTTTTCCCAGGCCGGCATGGCACACGGCTGACATCGCAATCGGTCTGGCAGCGCCTCAAGCGCCGCAGCCTGCAGGCCGGTCTGGCCACGCCGGTGCACCCGCACATGCTGCGCCATTCGTTCGCCAGCCATGTGCTGCAGTCCAGTGGCGATTTGCGCGCGGTGCAGGAACTGCTGGGCCACGCCAACATCACGACCACGCAGGTGTACACGCGGCTGGATTTCCAGCACTTGGCCAAAGCCTACGACGCCGCGCACCCCAGAGCGAAACGCAAGAACTGACCACACAACCCCATCCACAGAGCATGAGGGAGAGGGGAAGGCCGGACGACGATTTCTGCGTACCCGCAGCATGAGGAGTTCGGCCTTCCCCTCTCCTTCATGCGGCACCTTCCCGGCGGGGGCATGGGCAAGGGACACGCCGGGCTCCTCATGATGCGCCTGCGGCGCAAAAATCGTCACCCGGCGTGTCCCTTGCCCATGCTGCATACCTCACAGGTTCACACTGGGATAATTGGCACTTCTGCTTGATAACCACAAGCCACCCCCATGATCCGCGTTTCCGAACTCAAACTCCCCCTGTCCGCCCTGCCGGTCGAAGAACGCCGCGCCGTCGATGCGCCCTCCGAGACCGACGAAGACCGCCTGCCCCCACCCCACCCTGTGGCCGCATTGCGCCAGCTCGCCGCCAAAGCGCTGGGCATCGATGCAGCCGACATTGCCACGCTGCATGTCTTCAAGCGCAGCTTTGATGCACGCAAGGCTGAACTGCTGGCCGTCTTCATCGTCGACCTCTCGCTCACCCACCCCGAGCGCGAAGCCGCGCTGCTGCAAAAGTTCGACAAGCACCCTCACATCCAGCCCACCCCCGACATGGTCTGGCGCGCGCCGGTGCAAGCGCCCGCCGGCTTTGGCGCCAACGAAGGCGAGCGGCCCGTGGTGGTGGGTTTTGGCCCCTGTGGCATGCTGGCGGCACTCACGCTGGCGCAGATGGGTTTCAAACCCATCGTGCTCGAACGCGGCAAGACCGTGCGCCAGCGGACCAAGGACACCTGGGGGCTCTGGCGCAAAAAAGTGCTGCAACCCGAGAGCAATGTGCAGTTTGGCGAAGGCGGCGCAGGCACATTTTCGGACGGCAAGCTCTACAGCCAGATCAAGGACCCGCGGCATCTGGGCCGCAAGGTCATGGAAGAGTTCGTGAAGGCGGGGGCGCCCAGCGACATCCTGTTTGCGGCGCACCCGCACATCGGCACTTTCAAGCTGGTCAAGGTGGTTGAAGGCATCCGCGAGCAGATCACAGCCTTGGGCGGCGAGATCCGCTTCGAGCAGCGCGTGACCGACCTGCAACTCGACAGGCAACACCGCGTGCAAGGCCTGCAGGTGCTGGACCAGCACACCGGCCAGTCCTACACCTTGCCCGCACGGCATGTGGTACTGGCGCTCGGCCACAGCTCGCGCGACACCTTCCTCATGCTGCACCGCCGTGGCGTGCAGATGGATGCGAAAGCGTTTTCGATCGGCGTTCGCATCGAACACCCGCAAAGCGTGATCGACAAAGCCCGGTGGGGCAAGCACGCTGGACACCCGCTGCTGGGCGCGGCCGACTACAAGCTGGTGCACCATGCCCACAACGGCCGCGCGGTCTACAGCTTTTGCATGTGCCCAGGCGGCACCGTGGTTGCGGCCACCAGCGAGCCGGGCCGCGTGGTCACCAATGGCATGAGCCAGTATTCACGGGCCGAACGCAATGCCAATGCAGGCATGGTGGTCGGCATCGACCCGACGGACTTTGCGCAGCACGACCGCAGCGCCTGGATTGCCGCCTTTGGCGAGGCCGATGGTGCGCCACTGGCCGAGGAGGCGCAACAATACCTGGCGCGCGGCAAGGTGCATCCGCTGGCGGGCATCGTGCTGCAGCGCCAGCTCGAGAGCAAGGCCTATGAAATCGGGGGCGGCACCTACGAAGCGCCAGCCCAACGCGTGGGCGATTTTCTGGCGGCTCGCCCCTCTGCCCAATTGGGCGGCGTGCAGCCCTCGTACAAGCCGGGCATTCACCTGACCGATCTGGCGCAAGTGCTGCCCGAATACGCCGTCACGGCCATGCGCGAAGCCCTGCCGGCTTTCGGCCGCAAGATCAAGGGCTACGACATGCCCGATGCCTTGATGACAGCAGTCGAAACACGTACCTCTTCGCCTTTGCGCATTCCGCGCGGCGAAGACCTGCAAAGCCTCAACACTCCGGGCCTGTATCCGGCCGGTGAAGGCGCCAGCTACGCCGGCGGCATCCTCTCGGCGGGGGTCGATGGCATCAAGGTGGCTGAGGCCGTCTCCGCCAGACTCGTGTGACAGCCACACGCCATCCGGCGCAAGACATCCACGCTCACCACCTGCACACCCCCCCCCTCCACACAGACTGCACCCGCCCGCTGGAGTTCTTGCACCGCACGCTCCACGGCCGCCGATGTGCCCTGACCGCCCCAAGGCAGCGTGTCCATCGACCAGGTCAGGGACGCGGGTTCCATCCACAACATCCGGTCAGCCAACACCTGTGGCAAGGCATGGTGCCGGGTGCAGTACGTCCAGACAGCCATCTGCCTCACAAGACTTTGCTGCGTTTGCAGCAGCACTTCAGGACACAACGATGCGACATGGGCAACCGGCAGCGCGAACCCTTGTCCGTCCAGCAAAGCCCGGACACGACCTTCGGAGTGCTCAGGCAACAGCACACCCAAGCTGCACCCGATCAGGGCCACCTCGACCAGGCAGTTGTTGAAGGTTTGCTCCAGCACCAGAACGCCGCTCTCCAGGAACCACAGCTCTGGCACTGCGGCATCCGGACGTGACCAAGCCTGGCCCCTGGTGAAGTTCATGGCGCGCCATGGGTGCTTGCCCTGCCCATCGCCCACGTCATGCAGGCGCTGCAAAGCCGGATTTCGAAAAGTGTTTCTCATCAACTGCAGCCCCCAGACTTCGGCACAAACAACCCTGCACGAAACCAACAATTCATGTAGTTTAGGGAATTTTATGTTCTTTAACGAACATTTATTGAAACACCTTAAAACAAACTTCGGTGGTGTGCCGCATATACTCAAGAATCAAAAAAAACCATCATTAGCACCACAAACCGATTTCAATCGGCTGTATTGGTTTTTTCTAAACAGCCTGCGGGTATCTAGAGTGAATTTATCTTCCAATGGCATTGCGCAACAGCTCACGCCGGAACATCTGCACCGCCTTGAGGAGATCTGCTTCGCCATCGACTTGACTGCGGGTCAAGTGCTGGAACCCGCCAGCCACGGAGCGCTTCCGGTGTATTTCCTCGTGGATGCTGTGGCCTGCGTCTGGATTGAATTCGGGACCCATGCCCCTGGATTGGCGATTGCACTGACAGGCAAAGAAGGCATCGCCGGCGGTTCACATTTATGGCCCGCCCCAGCCGCACCCTGGGTCAGCAAAGTCTTGAAGCCCGGTCGCGCTTTCCAGACCACCGCGCAACAGTTGCGAGTTCTTTTTGATCAGATGCCTGAACTGATCGAGGGCTTTTCCAGGTTTCTGTGGACGCAAACACAGGAAATAGCCCAACTCAGCGCTCGGGCACAGCGGGGTGACATCCGAACTCGCCTGGCCCTGTGGCTGCACCTGCTGCACAAGAAAACAGAGAGCCCTATTTTGCAAATCACCCATCAAGAGCTGGCCAACATGCTGGGCACCCGACGCGTGAGCGTCACGGTCACCGCTGGCGCGTTTCAGGACGAAGGCATCCTGACCCTTCGCCGCGGCACCATCCACATCTTGAACCCACAGGCTCTGGCTCACGCCGCCGGTTTGCAGAACATCTGATTCAAACCCGAACCATCTGATTGCGAATCGCATAGCGCGTCAGATCGGCCACCTTGTGCAAACCCACCTTGCGCATGATGTTGCGCCGGTGCACTTCGACCGTGCTGGGGGCAATCTGCAGATTGCGTGCGATTTCCTTCGAAGAGTAGCCATCGGCGATCAGGCAAAGCACCTGCTCTTCCCGTTCGCCCAATTGCCCTGCGCCAGGCGCTGCCACGCGCCCCCGGCGCAGACTGTCCATCATCACGGCTCCTGCGGAAGGGCACAGATAAGAGCGACCTGCACCCGCCGCACGGATAGCCTGCAGCAATTCGTCCATGCTGCTCTGGGTTGACACAAAGCTGGTGGCGCCCGCCTGCATCATCTGCAGCACAGACCCACGGTCACAATCCGTCGAGAAAGCCACGATCTCCGGGCGTGGCGTCAGCTGGGACACCCAGCGCGTGAGCGCAACATCATCGGAACGCCGGGGGTCTACACCCACCACCACCACCTCCGGCCGTTCCAGTTCGCACAGGATCTTTGTGCCCAGGTCTTCGTCACTGACGCCTACCAGGTGGATATCCGCATGGGTTCTCAAAACAGCGGCAATGCCCTCGGCGATCACCTTGTGTTTACAAGACAACTGGACACGTATCGACATGGCTCATCTCCATTACAACGTCGGTGCTTGTCGCCGAAGAAGCATTCACATCGCTCGAGGTGAATGTCCCAGGTGCTTGCGACACAAGTCTAGAAACATACCCCCGGGAGATCTGTGCGCCTGAACACATTGCATCGCAAATAAATAATTGATTTCGATCATCAATGGTCGCGCCTCACGGGCATGCAGGACGAAGCGTTGTCGGCCAGCACGTGCACAGAAGACAACAGTGTCGATCGCTCCAGCGCATGGACCAGATGCTCGTGCGCGGCCGATGAATGCATGCACGACAAGCGCGCATGGTGCAGCGCTGCCCGAAAAGCCCCGCTGCCGTGGTGACGCGTCGCTTCCTTGTTGCGCTGGTAAGCCAGCAAAAGTTCCTGTGCGGCCCTTTGGTAAAGATCGAAGATTGCCTGCACCTCCT
>JACCEE010334718.1_pt1 | contig 55080 bp, 54 predicted proteins | sample 7449931 | NCBI WGS metagenome assembly JACCEE01 (sample SAMN15323457, study PRJNA562643) | freshwater metagenome | isolation source: river surface water | place: USA:Blue River Watershed | collected 2017-08-19 | reverse complement strand
TTGGGCTAGCCGCATCCACATAGGCGCTTTTCTCAAGCAGGAGCCGAATCAGTCCGGTGTGGCCGGCAGTCGCCGCATAGTGCAAGGCGGACCACCCCGCCCGGTTCACCTCGGCACCGAGCTCGATCAGACGCTGTGCGACAGTAAGGCTGCCCTTCATTGCGGCGACCATCAGGGCGGTCTCCCCGAGTTGATTTTCGTAATTCAAGACGGCGCTGGTTTGCCACTTCGGCAGATCCAAGAGTCGCAACGCCATCGCGTCACCCTCATCCCGAATGGCAATCATCAAAAGGTTATTGCGAAGGTCATCCCGGGTACGCTCATCAAGGCCGAGCTCGGGCATGCGGGCCACGAAGGTCAGGTCATTGGCCCGCACGGCAAGGCCAAAGGCCTGAAGCACGTCTCGGGCCTGGACCGACAGCGTGATCAGCCCCAGGCCGACGGCGCAGGCGACATGCGGTAGCCACGCGGTGAGTGGACCTAACCGCCTATGCATGGCCCGCCAGCTGGCCAGCAGCAAACCGCTCGAAGTTGGCCGACGTGACGCGGGCCACCTCCTCAACCGATACACCCTTTAGCTCGGCCACCCGCTGGGCAACCAAGGCGACATACGCCGGCTCGTTGACCTTTCCTCGGTGCGGTGCCGGTGCCAGAAACGGAGCATCGGTCTCGATCATCAGGTGCTCGAGCGGTATTTCCTGGGCTACCTGATGGACCTGTTTGGCATTTTTGAAGGTCACGATGCCGGAGAGCGAGATTAAAAAGTTCATGGCGATGGCTGACCGGGCAACCTCCACCGACTCGGTAAAACAGTGCATCACCCCGCCTACCTCCTGCGCACCCTCCTCGGCCAGGATGCGAAGGGTGTCATCGGCCGCATCGCGCGTGTGGATGATCAGTGGTTTCTTTAGTGCACGCGCTGCGCGGATATGGGTACGGAAACGCTGGCGCTGCCACTCGAGATCCCCGTCTTTTCCATCCCCTTCCCTGCGGTAATAGTCCAGACCGGTCTCGCCAATGGCGATCACCTTGGGGTCATCGGCAAGGTGGATCAGCCGATCCACGGTCGGCTCCTCGATGCCTTGATTGTCCGGATGCACTCCCACCGAGGCCTGCAGAAATTCATAGGGGCGCGTCATGGCGATGACGCGCTCGGATTCTTCCAGGGTCGTGCAGATGTTGAGCGCTTTGGCCACGCCGGCCGCACGCATGCGATCCAGAACACCTTGGGGATCTTCCACGAGTCCTGGGTAATTGAGGTGGCAGTGCGAATCAACGAAGTGAGGGGTCATCGGAGGGTCAGGTCAGTCTTGGGCAACCAGTGCCCGGCGGTAGCGATCGAAAATGGACTCGTAAAAAAGCTTGGGATTCAGTGGATGTTCCGCGATGCCGCGGATTTTCTGCAATTCTGACAAGGTCTGGGCCCAGGACTGGGGGGATCGGATCCTCAGCGCCTGTGCCCTTAGGGCAGCGTCGTGTTCGGGGAAGGCGCGGGCCGCAAGCCCTGCCCTGACCCGCGAGGCGTCATTCATCCAGCGCATCATCAAATCCAACGCCTCTCCGGGGGGCGATTTCCCTGCCTTTTCGGCCCAGCGCAAGGGGTCTACCTCGCCACCGGTGAGCAGGGGCAGCAGCCATTCGGATGCCTCACACAACGCCGTCTGGCGTTTGGCAAGCTCTGCATCGTCCACATTAAGGTTGAGCCTACGGCAGCGCGACAGGATCGTGGCGGGGAGCCCTGCCAGGGTGTCGGCCACCAGCACAAAGACCAGCGACGGGGGCGGCTCTTCCAGGGTTTTGAGCAACGCATTGGCAGCCGCGTAATTCATGCGGTTGGCCGGGGCAATCATGGCCACCCGCAGACCCCCTCGGTGCGATCCCACGTTGGCAAAGCCCGCCAGACCCCGAATCTGCTCGATCCGGATCTCTTGGGACTTCTTTTTGGCGTCGTCTGTGCCGGCCTCGGCCGGCTCCGTTCCAGCGCCTTCAGCGCCCGTTCCTTCGGCCTCGGGTTCTGGGGCCTCGGCATCCGGACGTACCCAGCGAAAGTCGGGATGCGTATTGCCGACCATCCAATTGCACGATGCACACTGGCCGCATGCCGAGCGATCGGCAAGTGGTGATTGGCAGAGCCACGAGGCGGCAAGCTCCAGTCCAAATTGCCGCTTCCCTAGCCCTCGGGGGCCCAGCAAAAGCAGTGCGCTCGGCCGCCGGTCGAAGCTTTTCTCCGCCAGCGACCACCAGGATTTAAACCAATAAAATTCTTTATTAATCATAAACTTGAAATGTCATTCTCAAGTATAGATTGAATCTGTGAAACACTTTGTGACGAATCGATCACCAGGGTCTTGGCCGCATAGGCTGGCTGTTGCTGCGTAAGGTAAACCGACCGAACCCGCTCAAAGTAGGCGACATCCTGCTCCTCGAAACGATCACTGGCCTGACCCCGATGGCCGCGCCGGGCTGCCGCAAGGTCAGCCGGGGCGTCAAAGAGATAGACCCGGTCGGGAATGAGTCCCTGGGTCGCCTGCTCACTGATCCGATCGATCCACTCCAGGGACGCACCTCCCCCACCCCCTTGGTAGGCCCGGGTGGAGTCCAGGAAGCGATCGCAGACCACCCACTGCCCACGGGCAAGCGCCGGGGCCATCACGGTGGCGACATGATCACGGCGTGCGGCACTGACCAGCAGCACCTCGGTCTGGACATCCATGGCCTGGTGAAGCACCAGCCCTCGAATGGACTCGGCCAGGGGCGTGCCGCCGGGCTCCCGGGTCTGGATCACCGAGGCATGCTTGTGGCGGGCAATGGCCTCGCAAATAAAACCCAGGTGCGTGCTCTTGCCCGCGCCATCGATGCCCTCGAGAACAATCAATTTCCCGCGTCCGCTCATTGCGATTTGCCTCCCGAGGCCAGCCGGCGAATGTAGCGGTCCACTGCGCTGTTGTGTTCGGCCAAGGTCTCCGAAAAGTGGGAACTGCCGTCTCCTCGGGCTACGAAATAAAGGGCTTGCGAGTCGCTGGGGTTCATGACTGCCCGCAGCGCCCGGCGCCCCGGATTGGCGATTGGCGTGGGCGGCAGTGTTTTGCGGGTGTAGGTGTTGTAGGGCGTATCACGCCGCAGATCCGCCCGAGTTAAATCCCCAGAGAAACGATCGCCTAGGCCATAGATGACGGTGGGATCAGCCTGAAGCGGCATGCCAATGCGGAGCCGATTGGAAAAAACGGCGGCCACCCGTTCTCGGTCGCCGGGAAACTGGGTCTCTTTCTCAACAATCGAGGCCACCACCAGAGCCTCTTCCATGGTTCGGTACGGAAGCCCCTCGCGACGTTTATCCCATTCGCTTTGCAGCACCTGCCTCTGAAACGCGGCAGCGCGTTTTAAAAGTTCAGAGGCATTCGACCCCTTGCGCACCATGTAGGCATCGGGATAGATCCAGCCCTCAGGGTTGCGGGTGGGCAGATCAAGCAGGCCGGCCAAGGCAGTGCCATAGGTGGCCGCACCAAGGTCGAACCGAAGTGCGGGCGTAGCCGCCAGGGCGTCGACGGTCTGTTTGACCGTCCAGCCCTCCACGACGCGAAACTCAATGTGCGTGGGGTCCTGTCCTGCCATTCGCTGAATGAATTGGCGCTTGGTCAGACCCGCCTCAACCGAATACACCCCGGCCTTCAGCTGCCGATGCACGCCAAGCCAACGGGCATGCAGCAAAAACATGCCCTCATGAATATCGACTCCGGCATCGCGGATCATGGCGGCCACCTCACGGGCAGAGCTGCCATAGGGAATCACCAGGTCGATGCGTTCCTTTTGCGAGATGGGGCGGTGGCCCTCATACAAAAACCAGCCCAATGCAATCAGACTCGCAACCCCACCAGCCACGACGCCAAGCCAGACCGATCGCAACAATCGTCCTGTAAAGGAAAGGGGTTTGGGCTTCCCGGATCGTTTTTGTCGGGCCATGCCCGCTATATTAAAGAAATGAACATCCAAGACCTCTTTTCCGTACGGTGCATCGCCCCCCTTCCCTCCATGGAGGGCTTTGCCGTCAGCGGACCCGACACCAATACGTTTCTGCAGGGCCAGCTCACGAACGACGTGGTAGGCCTCAAACCCGGCGCGTCACAGCGCACGGGGTATTGCACGCCCAAGGGGCGCCTCTTGGCTACGATGTTGCAGTGGCGAATCGATCACGAAACCGTGGGCCATGTGTTGCCGCGCGAGATCGCCGCATCCACGGTCAAACGGCTTCGCATGTATGTGCTGCGGGCGAAAGCTGCATTTTCTGCACCGGAGTCCGCCTTCACCGCGGTGGGGCTCTGGGGAGACTGGACCGATGCCGGCATGGCAGGGCTCGGTCCCAACGGCCCCAATGGAGGTGTGATTGCGCTGGGCCAGGCATGGTTGATTGCAGAGGCCGCCAGCCCGACGCTGGGGTCACGGGCATGGCTCGTGGGGCCGCCTGCCGACGTTGAACAGATCACTGTGACACTCTCCGGCGCCAAGCCGCTTTACGAGTCGGCCTGGTGGTACTCCGAGATCGAAAACGCCAAACCCTGGGTCTGGAACGCGACGGTCGAAGCCTTCGTTCCGCAGATGATCAATTTCGAATTGGTCGACGGCGTGAGTTTCACCAAGGGCTGCTATCCGGGCCAAGAGGTCGTGGCCAGAAGCCAGTACCTGGGCAAGCTCAAGCGCCGCACGTTTCGGACAGACCTGGATGCGCTTCCGTCCACAGTGTCCGACGCAGTGGGATTGATTGGCCAAGATATCTGGTCCGATGCACAGCCTGCTGAGCCATGCGGCCAGGTGGTTGCCGCTGCACCTCGCATCAATGCTACGGGCGATTCATCAGAAGGCGTGGCGCTATTGGTTCAGCTAAGCCTTGCGGCCTGGGAGGCGCAGGGCCTGCACATTGGCTCCTTGGATGGCCCGCTACTTGCGGCCCGTGAGCTTCCCTACGCGATTCCGGCAGAGGCTTCAGCATAGTCCTCGCGAGCGAGCTTCGACAATGTGCTTGATCGGTCTGGCGTTTGATGCCGGCGGCAACTTTACGCTGGTGGCCAACCGCGATGAATTTGCCGATCGGCCAGCGCAGCCGCTGCACTGGTGGAATCACCGTGTATTGGCGGGCCGTGACCTTCAAGCCCACGGCACATGGCTGGGCGTGACCCGGGATGGTCGTTTTGCCGCGGTGACCAATGTGCGCGATCCGTCGCTTAAGACCAGGCCGATCCCGCACGGTTCGCGTGGACGGATGGTGAGTCACTACCTTGACGGGCACGATGATCCCAAGCAATTTCTGGTCACGATGCGGGATGCTGCGGATGGGCCATCGCCCTTTAATTTGATCGCTGGACACATCACACCGGGCGGCGTGGAGTGCTGGTGGTATGGGGGCCGTGCACAGACCATCGAAGCGATGGCCGAGGGCGTGCATGTGCTCTCCAATGCAGAACTCAACACCCCCTGGCCCAAAGCGCTTCAGTTGCAGACCGCGTTAGATCGTCATGCGGCCGGAAGCATGGATGAAGGGCTGATGTCGGTACTGTGTTCACGTGCGCAGGCGCCTGACCACGCATTACCGTCTACCGGCGTGGGCTACGACTGGGAGAAAAAACTCTCGGCGGCCTTCATTACCGGATCCGATTACCACACGCGCTGCACCACCAGGATTGTTCATCGACGGGGTGAGATGGCGGTGGACGAAACGTCGTGGTCCGCGAGCGGAGATGCCGTCAGTCGTGTAACGATGCGCTTTGAAGTCGGTTCTTCCGGCCAAACGATGACACACGTTTAAACGTGCCCATGCTCTGAGCCAGTAGCCGCCCATGGGTATCACGAAGCTCTCCACGGCAAAAGGCCATGGTGGTGGAATAGTGATCACACCAGCCAAAGGCATGCAGCTCGCCTTTTGCGGGCCGCATAAAGGTGGTTTTCATTTCCACGGTGACCACGCCCAGCCCCTCTGGATCGGATGACTTAGCAGCCAGGGCCATGGCGACATCGAGCAGCGTCATCACGATACCGCCGTGGGCCACCGCCAAGCCATTTTCCATGTGCGGCTTCAGATCAAGCTTGATCTCGGACTGCCCTTTCTCAAAACGCACAAGTTCAGCGCCGAGATGCTCTACAAAGGGAGTAAAACTAGGTTTTAACGGGTTATCCATGACGGCAACGATACCAAGACTTACCATTGCGCGTCATGAATGCTCCCCATGCCCCGTTCTCGTTTCATGCTGCACCCAACACGGCGCCGCGCGTGGTTCTGCCCGAGAGGCCAGACGGCCCTGGCTGGACACCTGGATTTGCGGGTGTGGAGGCCGACGCCTCCGATCCGCTGACCTATCCTTGCGACCCCACACCCCTGTCGCATGCCCACTGGGTGGCGATCTCACCCGAGGCATGCGGTCTGATCGGGCTACGCAGCAAGGATCTTGTCGACAGCCCGGAGTGGTTGGATGTGCTCTCCGGTCGGGCTGCTTCGTCCCATCTGCAGCCGTATGCATCGGTCTATGCTGGGCATCAATTCGGTGTGTTTGTTCCGCGGCTGGGTGATGGCCGTGCACTCAACATAGGAGCGCGTAACGGCTACGAGCTTCAGCTTAAGGGTGCTGGCCCGACACCGTATGCGCGATTTGCCGATGGCCGCGCGGTGCTGCGTTCATCCATTCGCGAATTTCTCTGCTCAGAGGCCATGCACGCCTTGGGCATTCCTACGACACGGGCTTTATCGCTGGTCATGTCCAACGACCCGGTGATGCGCGAAACCGTGGAGCAGGCCGCAGTGGTGTGCCGGTTATCGCCGAGCTTCGTCCGTTTCGGCACCTTTGAATACTTTGCGAGTCGCGGCCGCGACGACGTGCTACGGACACTGGTGCGCCATGTACGTGACCTGCTCATCGCACAAGGCGCTGAATCGTTGCGCCTTCAAGGCGCATCGTCGACCGATGCTGACCTTGCGATTGCCGTGTGCCAAGAAGTTGCCGAGCGCACCGCCCGCCTGATGGCGCAATGGATGGGGGTGGGCTTCATGCACGGTGTCATGAATACCGACAACTTTTCGATTCTTGGATTGACCATTGACTATGGCCCATTCGGATTTATGGACAGCTTTGACGCACACCACGTCTGCAACCACTCCGACCATTCTGGCCGTTACCGTTATGCCGCACAGCCACAGATTGGATTGTGGAATGTGATGCGACTTGCTACGGCCCTGCAGCCGCTGGTCAACGATGTTCAACGATTTGAACCGGTGCTCGAGGCCTACAAATCCACCTATGCCGCCAGCATGACGGCGTGCCTGCGCGCAAAGTTTGGGCTGCAGGGTCTGGAGGATGATCGTTGGGATGGCCTGTTAGACGATTTCTATGCGTTGATGCAGGCCCACCGCATGGATTACACGCTCACCTTTCGCGCGCTGTGCAGCGGAGAGGATCAGCCGCTGTTGGACCAGCTCGCCGACCGAGAGGCCGCGCAGCCATGGCTGGCGCGTTACCGGCAGGCGGCTGCCGATTCGGATGCGGCCCTCGGCATCACCGAAGAGCAACGCCTTCAATTCATGCGATGCGTGAATCCGAAGTATGTGTTGCGCAACTGGGTCGCCGAAGAAGTGATTCAGGCAGTTCGTGACCGCGGCGACACGGGCCCCCTCGAGCAGGTCTTTCGCGCGCTTCAATCGCCGTATGATGAGCATCCCGATGCCGAACGCTACAGCGCCCCACCGCCCGACTGGGCACACCATCTGACCGTGAGCTGCTCATCATGAAAAAAACCGACGCCGAGTATCGCCAGATGCTTTCGCCCATGGAATATGCCGTCACGCGTGAAAAAGCGACCGAGCCGCCGTTCACCGGACGCTACTGGGATCATTTCGAAAAAGGCGTTTACCGCTGCATCTGCTGCGGGCAGCCCCTCTTTGACAGCACGACAAAATTCGATGCCGGCTGTGGGTGGCCCAGTTATTGGCAATCGATTGACCCGGCTGCGATTCGAGAGGCACGGGATACCAGCCATTTCATGATTCGCACCGAGATCCTCTGCAGCCAATGCGATGCGCACCTCGGCCATGTCTTTGACGACGGCCCACAGCCCACCGGCCTGCGTTATTGCGTAAACTCCGCCTCTGTGTCCTTTGAACCCTCGGGGTCCAAGGATCCGTCGACGCCGTAACCCACTCACCCCCTCTTCTCATGACAAAACTTTTGGCCGACTGGCTGCCTATTATTTTGTTTTTCGTGGTCTACAAGGCTGTGGATTTGTTTTGGGCTACCGGCGCCGCGATCATCGCAACGTTCGCCATCATGGGCTGGATGAAGTTGAAGGGCCATCCCATCGAGACCATGCAGTGGGTCGGCCTGGTGCTGATCGTAGTGTTCGGCGGTGCAACCCTGTTGCTGCACGATGAGCGCTTCATCAAGCTCAAACCCACCCTGCTCTATGGGCTGTTTGCTGTGGCCCTGCTGGCGCCGCAGCTGATGGGCAAGGCGCTTCTTATGAAAAAGTTCATGGCCTCGAAAATCACCATGCCTGACGCAGCCTGGGCGAAACTCAACGCCGCCTGGGGGCTCTTCTTTGTAGGCCTTGCGTTTTTAAATTGGTGGATCGCCAACACGTTTTCCACCGACACCTGGGTCAACTTCAAGTTTTTTGGAACGCTTGGCCTGATGGTGATCTTCATCGTTGCACAGGCGGTCTGGATGAACCGATTTGCAATTGCAGAGCTTCCTGACGCATTAAAGGACGATCGGCAAAAGCTCTAACCTGTACACCCCGGAATCAAGGATCACACTGCGATGAGTTTTCTGGCCCCTACCGCCTCGGAGATCGAAACACGGTTGCGTGCGGCACTGCCCGTGGAGTCAGTTTATGTGCGCGATGACAGCGCGCAGCACCATGGCCACGCCGGCGCCAAGGCTGGCGGTGGACATTTCCACGTCACGATTGTGTCCTCGGCGTTTGCCGGCAAAAACCGCCTGGCCCGCCATCGGCTTGTGTATGATCCCCTAAGCGACTGGATACCCGTGCGCATCCACGCGCTTTCGATCGACGCGCGCGACCCTTCGGAGTCAAGATGAAAATGGTTCAACGTGCAGCGCTCGCCGCTGCGTTCATGGCAGTGGGCGGTGTGGCCACGGCCCAAAACATTGCCGTTGTGAATGGCAAACCCATTACCCGCGCCAAGGCCGATGCCTTTGTGCAAGAACTGATCAAGCAGGGCCAGCAAGACACCCCTCAGCTTCAGGCCCTGGTTCGCCAAGAGCTAGTGGATCGTGAAATTCTGGTGCAAGAGGCGGAGCGTCGCGGACTGCCGGCAAAAAACGATGTGAAGTTTCAGCTTGACAATGCACGGCAGCAGGTCTTGATCAATGCCCTGGTGCAAGATCATCTCTCCAAGTCCGCCATTACCGATGCAGACATTCGCTCGGAGTATGAACGCCTCACCAAGGGTGATGCCGGCAAGGAATACCGTGCACGTCATATCTTGGTGGAAAAAGAAGACGAGGCCAAAGCCATCATTGAGCGGCTGAAAAAAGGCGCCAAGTTCGAAGAGCTGGCCAAGCAATCCAAAGATCCCGGGTCGGCTGCCAACGGTGGTGATCTGGACTGGGCCGATGCCCGCTCATTCGTAGAGCCCTTTTCGAAAGCCATGGTGGCTTTGCAAAAAGGCAAATACACCGAGGCACCCGTTCAGACCCAATTTGGCTGGCACGTGATCCGCCTGGATGACACCCGGGTCTCCAAGCCGCCTGAGTTCGATGCCGTGAAAGAGCAGCTCGCCGAATCCATGAAGCGACGCAAGCTTCAGGAGTTCCAGCAGAATCTGAAAGCGAAAGCGAAGATTCAGTAAAACGGCTAGGTGATATCGACCGTGGTGCCTGCGGGCACCAAATCAAACAGCGACACAATGTCGCTGTTTTTCATTCGAATACAGCCAATCGAGCCCGGCTCGCCCATGGCTACTGCATCGGGGCTTCCGTGCAGGTAAATGTAGCGCTTCATGGTGTCCACATCGCCGAACCGATTGCGCCCGGGCTCAAGGCCTGACAGCCAGAGGATACGGGTCAGAATCCAATCGCGGTTTGGAAACTGCTCGGCAAGCTGTGGGCACCAGATCTCACCGGTTTTTCTGCGGCCGACAAAGACCGTATTCCATGCCGCACCGGCGCCGATCTTGGCGCGGATTTTGTGGCGGCCCTGGGGTGTCTGGTAGCTGCCGCGTTGTTGGCCCACCCCATTTTTTGAACTCGAGATCATGGTCTGCATGAGTACACGGCCGGGCGCGTCGGGCGCCCAGCGCAGGCCGCCCTCAAGGGACTCGGGCGCGAGCTCCATGAGCGTCAGGGTCTGGGCCTGTGTCGAGATCCGTATGTGTCGGTTGGTGGCTGCCATGGGTGGTCTTAGTCCGCCGCCGGATCGGCTGCCTGGCGGCGTTGCGAAAAAAACGTCTGAAGCAAGCCCGCGCATTCTTGGGCAAGCACGCCGCCGCGCGCCTGGGTGTGATGGTTTAACTGACGCTGCTCGTACAAATTCAAGACGCTGCCGGCCACACCCGTCTTGGGGTCGTAGGCACCGAACACCACTTCCTTAATACGTGCATGAAACATCGCTCCCGAGCACATCACACACGGCTCCAGCGTGACATAGAGCGTGCAATCGTTAAGCCGATAGTTGCCCAGCGCCTGGGCTGCCGCCCGAAGGGCCACCATTTCGGCATGGGCACTGGGATCGTGTTGGGAAATCGGGGCATTGGCGCCGGTGGCGATCACCTCTCCGTTGCGAACCACCACGGCTCCCACAGGAACCTCGCCACGCAACGCTGCCTGCTGCGCCTGCGCCATGGCCAGCCGCATAAACGATTCATCCATGTCAGGATCGGCCACCGCGGTAGGCCCAAGACGACGTGCGTGGGTGTTGGTCGGATTTAGGCCGCGCTGGCCTTTTTCAAAATCGTGTAGAGCTGGTCCTTCAGATGCAGCTTTTCTTTTTTCAGATTTTCGATTTCTTCGTGGGTGCCGGAAATGACATGGCTTTCCATATTTTTGATTTTCTGATCGAGCTCATTGTGCTTGTCGAACAGACGGGTGAAATGATGATCCGTGGTCTTGAGCTTGGTGATGAGGTCGCGGTATTCCGGAAACATGTGCACTCCCTTTGCGTAGACGGCAGGCCAAGAATGGCCGCCCTGTAAAAACCCCATTTTACCGAAAGCGGTTTCGGCCTGGGCTTGCGTTACGACAAGATTATTCCCACTCGATGGTGGCCGGCGGCTTTCCTGATATGTCGTACACCACACGGTTAATGCCACGGACCTCATTGATGATCCGGTTCGAGACAGCTGACAGCAGCGCGTGCGGCAGATGGGCCCAATGCGCTGTCATGAAGTCACTGGTGACCACAGCGCGCAGCGCTACCACCCACTCATACGTTCGGCCATCGCCCATCACGCCGACCGACTTTACGGGCAGAAATACCGCGAAGGCCTGACTCGTCAGGTCGTACCAATTCTTGCCGATATCGGCATCGCTGCACAGTCCCGCTGCAGCATCGGCAGATGTGGCCGTCGTGGTACGCAGGGTCTGGATAAAAATATCGTCGGCGCGCTGCAGCAACGGCACAAACTCAGGGTGGATCTCACCCAGAATACGCACCCCAAGGCCAGGGCCTGGAAACGGATGCCGATACACCATGGGCCCGGGCAGGCCCAGGGCGATGCCCAGCCGACGAACCTCATCTTTAAAAAGCTCGCGCAGCGGCTCAAGCAGCTTTAGATGCAATGTATCCGGAAGACCGCCCACGTTGTGATGCGATTTGATGGTCGTGGCTTTCTTATTTTTTGCGCCCGCCGATTCAATAACATCAGGGTAGATGGTGCCCTGGGCAAGCCACTTGGCGTTCGAGAGTCTGGCCGATTCCTCTTGGAACACATGCACAAATTCGCGGCCAATGATCTTGCGTTTTTCTTCGGGGTCCGAGGCGCCTGCCAATGCATTCATAAAGCGATCACGGGCATTCACATGCACCACACGAACGCCCATGTGCTCGGCAAAAGTCTGCATGACCTGCTCGGCTTCCTGCCAACGAAGCAGGCCGTGATCAACGAAGACGCATGTCAGCTGATCGCCAATCGCCTTGTGAATGAGCGCAGCCGCTACCGACGAGTCTACGCCACCCGACAAGCCCAAAATGACTTGATCATGGCCCACCTGAGCGCGGATCGTGGCCACCGCCTCACTCACGTAATCCGGCATATTCCAGTCGGGGTTGGCTCGGCAAATATCCAGCACGAAGCGCTGCAGAATCTGACTGCCCTTTTTCGTGTGCGTGACCTCAGGGTGAAACTGCACACCGAAGAAGTTCTTCTCCTCGTGGGCCATGCCCGCAATCGGACAGGAGTCCGTCGAGGCCATCAGCTTAAAACCAGCCGGAAGTTCAACCACTTTATCGCCATGGCTCATCCAGACATCGAGCAGCCCCCAGCCTTCGGCTGTGCGCGCATCCTCGATGTCACGCAGCAGCTCGGTGTGGCCGCGGGCCCGCACCTGGGCGTAGCCAAACTCACGCACCGCTCCGGTTTCAACCTTGCCCCCGAGTTGTTCGGCCATGGTCTGCATGCCGTAGCAGATGCCCAGCACAGGTACGCCACGCTCGAAAACCGCCTTGGGTGCCCGGGGTGTCTCGCCCTCGGTGACCGACATCGGGCCACCCGACAAAATAATGCCCTTGAGACTGTCGACGCCGCCCTCTTGGCCGTAAGACTGCACAAAAGCATCGCCCACATCACAGGGATGAATTTCACAAAACACGCCCGCCTCGCGGACACGGCGGGCAATCAGCTGCGTGACTTGCGAGCCGAAGTCAAGAATCAGAATGCGCGAGTGCATCAGTCGACGTGATAGTTGGGTGCTTCTTTGGTGATCTGCACGTCGTGCACGTGCGATTCGCGTATGCCGGCGCTGGTGATTTCCACAAAGCGAGACTTGGCGTGGAATTCCTCAATCGAGGCGCATCCACAGTAGCCCATGCTTGAGCGCACACCTCCTGCGAGTTGGAACAGAATCTGTTTCACACTGCCTTTGTAAGGCACACGGCCTTCGATGCCTTCCGGCACAAATTTGTCAGGGTTGGGGTTATCACCTTCCTGGAAGTAACGGTCGGCAGAACCGGCCTGCATGGCACCGACACTGCCCATTCCGCGGTAGCTCTTGTACGAGCGGCCCTGGAACAAAATGATCTCGCCGGGGGCCTCATCGGTGCCCGCAAACATGCCGCCCATCATGACGGCGTGTGCACCGGCTGCCAACGCCTTGGCCACATCGCCGGAATAGCGAATGCCGCCGTCGGCGATCAGGGGAACGCCGGTTCCCTTGAGGGCCTTGGCCACATTAGCAATGGCTGTGATTTGCGGAACTCCCACACCGGCCACCACACGGGTGGTGCAGATGGAGCCTGGGCCAATGCCCACCTTCACGCCATCGGCCCCATGTTTGACCAATGCCTTGGCAGCCTCAGCGGTGGCGATGTTGCCCCCAATAACCTGCACATGCGGGTATTTTTTCTTGACCCATTTCACACGGTCCAGCACGCCTTTGGAATGGCCGTGTGCAGTATCGACCACCAACACATCCACACCGGCACGGGCAAGCAAATCAACCCGCTGTTCCGTGCCCTCGCCCACGCCCACCGCCGCGCCCACGCGCAGCTTTCCCTGCGAGTCACGGCAGGCCAATGGGTGTTCAATGCCTTTAAAAATATCCTTCACCGTGATCAGACCACGCAGCTCAAAGGCCTTGTTGACCACCAGCACACGCTCGATACGGTGTTTGTGCATGAGGGCCTTGGCCTGCTCGATGCTCGCGCCCTCGTTGACGGTGACCAGACGCTCCTTAGGCGTCATGATCTTGGACACCGGCTGGTTCAGATTGGTCTCGAAACGCCGATCACGGTTGGTCACAATACCGACAACCTTGCCGTTTTTCACCACCGGCAATCCCGATATCTTGCGTTCGGATGACAGACGCATAAGGTCTCGCACCGACATGTCGGGTGAGACCGTAATGGGATCTTTGACGACACCGGCTTCAAACCGCTTGACTTTGAATACCTCGTCGGCCTGTTGTTCGGGCGTGAGATTTTTGTGAATGATGCCGATGCCGCCCTCTTCGGCCAAGGCAATGGCCAGACGTGCCTCGGTCACCGTATCCATGGCTGCCGACACCACAGGTAGGTTCAGATCAATCGTGCGTGTGAGCTTGGTGGCAAGTGAGGTGTCGCGGGGAAGGACCTGCGAGTAGTCCGGAACCAGCAGGACATCATCAAACGTTAGGGCTTTTTCGAGAAGGCGCATGGCCGCTCCGTGGTCGCAAAGCGGAATTATACCGAGCGGGCTTTTAGCTTTGCCCTCTGCCGCCTGGCCTCTTTGGGGTCCGCCAGAAGGGGCCGCCAAAGCTCAACCCGATCGCCGGCGTTCAGTACCGTCCGCAGGGGCACCTTTCGGCCGAAAATCCCTACACCCTCAGCCTGCGCCCAGGCCTGTCGAAGCTCCTCGGAGAGTCCGGGATGGTGACGGAGCTCCTGCAGGGTGGTACCTGTTGGTGCCTCAAGGGTCTGCATGACGGCACGGTCGGGCCAGGCCACGACCACCTCGACAGAGATACGCTCAGGCGTCGCGCCGTGTTGCACAGACGGGAATCAGGCGTAGACGTCTTCGGCGCGTTTTACAAAGGCGTCGACGAACGTAGAGGTGATGTGGGCAAACACTGGGCCGACCACTTTTTCCAGAAGCCCACTCGAGAAGTGATACTCCAATTGAAAGTCCACACGGCATGCATCCTCGGCCAACGGGGTGAAGACCCAGTGACCCTCCAGCGATTTGAATGGTCCGGTCAGCAGCTTCATATCGATGCGTTCGCCTGGAATGGTCTCGTTGCGTGTGGCAAATGACTGCTTGATGCCTTTGAAGTCGATGCGCAGTTCTGCAGACACCGTGTTGCCGTTTTGCTCTAGAATGCGCCCTCCCCCGCACCAGGGCAAGAAAGCAGGGTACGCTTCACAGTCGGCCACCAAGTCATACATTTGTCGGGCCGAATACGGCACCAAAACGGATTTCATAACCTCGGACATTTGCCTATTTTATGTCGATCATCCAAAACAAAAAGGCATTCCACGACTACTTCATAGAGGAGCGCTATGAGGCGGGGATGGTGCTCGAGGGCTGGGAGGTCAAGGCTATCCGTGCAGGACGGGCCAACCTCAAAGAATCGTACGTGATCCTGCGTCAGGGCGAGGTTTTTTTGTTGGGCTGCCACATCTCGCCTTTGGCCGAGGCGTCAACCCATGTCACGCCAGATCCCGTGCGTACACGCAAGCTGCTGCTCAGGGCCGATGAAATTCGAAAACTCATTGGCAAGGTTGAACGCGCGGGCTATTCACTCGTGCCCATCGACCTTCATTTTGTGCGCGGTCGCATCAAGATCGCGATCGGTCTTGCCAAAGGCAAAAAGCAGCACGACAAGCGAGCCTCCGAACGCGAAAAGGAATGGGCCCGTGAGAAGCAACGTATCCTGAAACAGGCCAACTGACCCAGAGCGTTTCCAGCGGCTGGACCAGCATTCGCGTGGCTGCCCGGAATCGGGACCACCACGCGCTAGACTATTTCGCTAAGGCATTCCAGGTATCAACCACCGTATCTGGATTCAGCGACATCGACTGAATACCGATCTCCATCAGCCACTTCGCAAGATCCGGATGATCACTGGGCCCCTGGCCACAAATGCCCACGTACTTGCCCGCACGGTTGCAGGCATCCACCGCCATTTTGAGCATGGCCTTGACGGCCGCATCACGCTCATCAAAGGCCTCGGCCACCAGGCCCGAATCCCGATCCAGGCCCAGCGTGAGCTGGGTCAAATCGTTGGAGCCAATCGAGAACCCGTCGAAATGCTTAAGAAATTCATCGGCCAAAATGGCGTTCGATGGCAACTCGCACATCATGATCAGTCGCAGGCCGCCCTTGCCGTCGGCATCGGCCCCGCTGCCTCGCGACAATCCATAACGTGCCAATAACCGCTCGACGCCTTCGGCCTCTTTGACCGTCCGCACAAAGGGCACCATCAGCTCCACATTGGTCAGGCCCATATCCTCGCGGACACGGTGCATGGCGATGCACTCCATTTCGAAACAATCCTCAAAATTCGGTGCCAGGTAACGCGATGCACCCCGAAACCCGAGCATGGGGTTTTCTTCTTCGGGCTCGTAACGGGATCCGCCGATCAGCTTACGGTACTCGTTGGATTTGAAGTCGGACAACCGAACGATCACGGACTTCGGCCAGAACGCTGCCGCGATGGTGGCCACGCCTTCGGCAAGCTTGTCGATAAAGAAGTCACGCGGAGACGCATGGCCGCGCGAGACTTTTTCGACGGCGTTTTTAAGATCGGCATCAATGTTCGGGTAATCCAAAATGGCCTTTGGATGCACGCCGATGTTGTTGTTGATGATGAACTCCAGTCGCGCCAGACCCACGCCATGGTTGGGGGTGGATTGAAAATCGAAGGCAAGCTGCGGGTTACCGACGTTCATCATGATCTTGACCGGAATCTCGGGCATCTTGCCGATGTGGACCGTGGACACTTCGGTCTCAAGCAGGCCATCGTAGATCTTGCCTGTATCGCCCTCTGCGCACGACACGGTGACCTGCTGCCCATCCTTCACATGGTCCGTGGCATCACCGCAGCCCACCACCGCGGGAATACCCAGTTCACGGGCAATGATGGCCGCATGGCAGGTGCGTCCGCCGCGGTTGGTCACAATCGCGGATGCCCGTTTCATCACAGGCTCCCAGTTCGGATCGGTCATGTCGGTGACCAACACATCACCGGGCTGCACACGCTCCATCTCGCGGGCGTCTTCAATCACACGGACCACACCCGCGCCGATCTTCTGGCCGATCGCACGGCCCTGCGCGAGCACCTCACCGGTAGCCTTTAACTTGAACTTCTGCTGGGCATCGGATCCTTTTTGCTGAGACTTCACGGTCTCGGGACGGGCCTGCAGAATGTAGAGCTTTCCATCTTGACCATCGAGGCCCCACTCAATATCCATTGGGCGCTGGTAGTGCTTTTCGATAATCAGTGCGTAGCGGGCCAGCTCGATGGCCTGATCATTGGTCAATGAATAACGGTGTCGGTCTGCATCCGGCGTGTCTTCGGTTTTCACCGCCTTACCGGTTGTGGCACGCTCGTTTGCCGTCGAAAACGACATCTTGATCAGCTTGCTGCCGAGTTGCCGACGGATCACCGGGAACTTGCCGGCCGTCAGCATGGGTTTGTGCACATAAAACTCATCGGGATTCACCGCACCCTGAACCACTGTTTCACCCAGGCCGTACGAGCTGGTGATAAAGACTACATCGTTAAAGCCCGACTCGGTATCCATGGTGAACATCACGCCGGCGGCACCGAGATCCGAGCGGACCATCCGTTGAATTCCTGCCGACAGGGCCACGTCGGCATGGGCGAATCCTTTGTGGACACGGTAGCTGATCGCACGGTCGTTGTAGAGCGAGGCGAACACGTGTTTGATTTTGTCCAGCACGTCCTCGATGCCCACCACGTTAAGGAAGGTCTCCTGCTGCCCGGCAAACGATGCATCAGGAAGGTCCTCGGCCGTTGCGGAAGAACGCACGGCCACAGAGATGCCTGGGCTTTCCTTGATCAGGGCGTCGTAATGGCGTCGGATCTCGGCCTCGAGTTCAGGGGGCAGCGGTGTCTCCACCACCCACCGTCGGATCTCCTCGCCGCACTGCGCAAGCGCCCGAACGTCGTCCACGTTCAAGGCATCAAGCCGTTGGTTGATGCGTTCCCGCAGGCCGCCATGGTCCAGAAAGGCCCGAAATGCATCGGCCGTTGTCGCAAACCCGCCGGGAACCCTTACGCCAGCCGCAGCGAGCTGAGAAATCATTTCGCCAAGGGAAGAGTTCTTGCCACCGACCGAGTCCACGTCGGTCATGCGTAACTCTTGAAACGGGACTACCCAGGCCTTGCTCGAGGCCGCCGCTGTTGTCGCGGATTTGTTCATTCACGCCACCCTGAAGATAATGAGGTCCAAACCCCGGGATTTTACCTAGAACTCTCATGGCCCCCTATTCCAGCATCGACAAACCCACCAGCGAGGCCGACCGGGTCAAACCGGCGGGCCGGACCGTGTTTTTTGTGTCCGACGGCACCGGTATCACGGCCGAAACCTTTGGGTCGTCGATCCTGGCCCAGTTCGATAGCCTGCGCTTTCGGCTTCGTCGCCTGCCCTTTGTGGACAGCATCGAAAAGGCCGACGATGCCGCCAACCTTATCGAGACCCAGGCGCGTGAAGACGGGAAACTGCCCATCGTGTTCTCGACCCTGGTCAATCCGCAGGTCTTAGCCCGTGTGAAACGCGTACAGGCCCTGCATCTCGACATGTTCCAGACATTTGTCGAGCCGCTTGAGCGCGAACTTGGGATGAAATCAAGCCACACCGTAGGCCGCTTTCATCATGCGACCGATACCGATGCCTACAAAAACCGAATCGAGGCCATCAACTTTTCGCTCGCCCACGACGATGGCCAGTCGATCAACAATCTGCGTGACTCCGATGTCATTTTGATCGGTGTCTCACGCAGCGGTAAGACACCCACGAGTCTTTACCTGGCCATGCAGCACGGCCTCAAAGTGGCCAACTGCCCACTGATCCCAGAGGACTTTGATCGCGACGCCCTGCCCTCGACCATCGTTTCCTTTAAATCAAAACTCTTCGGATTAACGATTGATCCTGAGCGGCTATCGCAGATTCGAAACGAGCGGCGGCCGGGGTCGAAATATGCCTCGTTGGAAAACTGCCGTGCCGAAGTCAATGCCGCAGAGTCACTCATGAAGCGCGAGAACATCGCCTGGTTATCCACCACGACCAAGTCGATCGAAGAAATCGCGACCACGATCCTGACCAAACTGAATCACAACCGCTGACGCTGTCGCAGGGCCTCGAAAAAACAGACGGTTGCAGCGGCCGACACGTTCAGCGATTCAACGCCCGCGTCGATGGGTATGGTCACACTCTGGGCAGCCTGCAAAAAGCCCGACGCTACGCCCTCGCCCTCCTGCCCAAGGACCCAGGCGACCGGGCGCTTCAGATCCAGCGCTGGGGAATAGAGCGAAACCGCATCGGGCGACAGCGCCGTTGCCAACAACGCCCGGCCAGACGACGTGGACCGTGTGATGAGATCCACATCATCGCTTGCCTCATAAATGCGCAGCACGGCATGGGCCCCCATAGCACTGCGCATCACTTTTGCAGACCAGAGATCGACCGTTCCGGTGACTGGCCAGATGTGATGAATGCCTGCGGCGGCGGCCGAACGAAGTATCGTTCCAGCATTTCCTGGGTCCTGCAGCCGATCCAAGATCACCGCATCACCGTGCGCCATGGTGGAATCTGTCGGGTCAAACGACACCAGCGGCGCCGGCACCACCAGCGCCCATCCGGTGGGCGTCTCCAGCTGTGTCAGTTCTCGAAACAGGGCAGGCGTTAAGCCCCAGACCTCGTCTACGATGGTCCGTAATGCCTCAGGCACGCGATCGTAGGCGGCAGAATTTTCGACAACAAGCCGCCAAGGCCTTACCGGTGGCGCAGCGAGAAGCCCCTGCCAGAGGCGTTCTCCCTCGCACCATGCCAGACCATGGGGCCGGCGCTGCCGCGGATGGCCCACCAGATCCACGAGCTGTTTGAACGCGCTGTTGTGGCGCGATGAGATCTCTTTCATGACAGGCATGCCGTCCATGATCAGCGGGCCTCTTGCCGATCCGCCAGCACCCGGGCCACCGGTGAAAACGAGCGACGATGCACAGGACTAGCACCCCATTGGGTTAAGGCCTGAATGTGGGCAGGTGTACCGTATCCCGCATGCTGATCGAACCCGTAGGCGGGATAGGCTGCATGCAGCCTCAGCATCTCGGCATCGCGGGCTGTCTTGGCAAGTATCGATGCCGCCGAAATGGCAGGCTCGGTTTGATCACCTTTGACAAAGGTCCGTGTGGGGTAAGGCCACTCGCAGCGGCCAGGAACATGCCGAGGGGCACGGTTTCCATCCACATGGACCTCGACCGCACGTTGGTCGATTCCGAGTGCGGCCAGTCGGCCCAAGCACGCATGAACCGCACGCGACATCGCCATAAAGGTCGCCTGCAGAATATTGTGGGTGTCGATCTCTTCCACGCTGGCCCATCCAATGCCATACGCCAGGCTCTCATGCTTGATGATCGGCTCTAAGGCCATGCGTTTACGCTCGGTAAGTTGCTTCGAATCGGCAAGGCCCGACAGAAGTCGTTCGGCCGACAACACCACGGCGGCAGCGCAGACCGGCCCGGCAAGGGGCCCACGGCCCGCCTCATCAACGCCGATAATCATCGTGCAGAATCTCCGCGACCCGTGCGGCCGCACCACACCTGAGACGGTCATGAAGCTGCGAGAACTGCTCCTCCACCGAACGGCAGCGCGTTGGATCGTCAAGCCATTGCAGTACCGCCTGGGTGAGCGACTCGGGGTTGGCCTCTTCCTGCACGAGCTCGGGTACCACGCGCTCGCCCAACAAAATATTCGGCAGCCCAATGTCAGAAATCAAGGCGCGGCGCTTCATGAGTGCATAGGTCAGCGCAGGCACCCGATACCCAATCACCATGGGCCGCTTATGCAATGCGACCTCGAGGGTCGCGGTTCCGCTGGCCACCAATGCAACATCGCATGCGGCCATCGCGGTGTGCGAAATGGGGCCAGGGTCTCCTTCCGCCGCAACCAGCAGCCGAACCCCTGCGGCCTCGGCCGGTGCAAATGAGGGGTGACGACGAATCTGCTGTGCGATGGCGCTGGACGCAGCAGGAATCACTACATCGGCCACACGGCTCAACCGCATTGCAGCGCCTAAAAATGCATTGCCGTTGTGGCGAATCTCACCCTGCCGAGAACCCGGTAGCACAGCCACGACTGCACGCCCCGATGTCAGGCCCAGCGCTTTGCGGGCTGCATGTTGATCGATGGTGGGTGCAATCATGTCGGCAATAGGGTGCCCGACATACGTTGCACGAACACCGGTGCCGCTGTAGACATCGGGCTCAAACGGAAAGATGCACAGCATGTGATCGACCGCCTGCTTGATCTTCACAATCCGCTCCGGCCGCCAGGCCCAGATCGAGGGGCTGATCAGGTGCACGGTGCGCATGCCTTTGGCACGCAGCTTTGCCTCCACACCGAGATTAAAGTCTGGCGCATCCACACCCAGATAAAGGCCTGGCTTCCATTTGTCGATGTACTCGCACAGCCAGTACCGAACGGCAAGTATGTGCACGAGCTTGGAGAGCGCCTCGACGTAGCCGCGGACCGCGAGATCATCGCTGGTAAACCAACATTCCATGCCGACATCGCGAAGCCGATCCCCGCCGATCCCCGCCAACTCCGCCTGTGGGTTGGCCTCAAGAAATCGTGACAGCGCGTCAGCGGCGATCAGGTCGCCCGAGGCCTCACCGGTGACCGCAACGACGCGCATCGCGGCTAGCGCACAATGCCGCGGGTGGCGGAGGTCAAAAATTGACTCAGCAGCGAGAGCGCCGTCTGATCATCGGGACCTGTCACGCCCATCTGCTGGGCATCACCCAACAGCGCGATGGCATTGGCCAGCGTATTGCCCGACTTGTAGAGCGTTTTGTAGGCCCGCTTGATCACTGCGATCTGGGATTCGCTGAATCCACGCCGCTTTAATCCCTCTGAGTTGATGCCATGGGCCGCAGCAGGATTTCCAGTCGCCATGACATAGGGCGGAAGGTCTTGCAGCAGCGTTGTTCCTGCACCGGTCATCGCGTGGGCACCGATTTTCACAAACTGATGCACGCCGGTAATGCCGCCTAAGATTGCCCAATCCCCCACGTGCACATGGCCGGCGAGCTGTGTCGCGTTGGCCATGATGGTGTTCGAGCCGACGTGGCAATCATGGGCAATGTGCACGTAGGCCATGATCCAATTCCGGTCGCCAATACGGGTGAGGCTACCGTCTTGAATGGTGCCGGTGTTCACCGTGCAACACTCACGAAATACATTGTGGTCACCAATCTCAAGCCGCGTGGGCTCGCCGTTGTATTTCTTGTCTTGGGGCGGCCCCCCGATCACGCAGTGGGAGTGCACGGTGTTGCCCTGACCGAGCCGCGTGTGGCCCACCACTTGGGCATACGGGTGAATAACGCAGTTCGGGCCAATCTCGGCATCGGCGCCGATGATGGCAAATGCGCCAATCCGCGCCGAGTCGGCGATACGCGCCTTGGCGTCAACGAGTGCAGTCGGATGGATCTGTGCCATGGTGATTGCCGTCAGGCCGATGCGCCCTTGCTAGGAAGGTCACGCAAGGCGCACATCAGATCTGCCTCAGCTGCCACCTGGCCATCCACCATGGCCGTGCCCTTGTATTTCCAAAGCAGCCGTGACTGCCGCTCGATCGTGACGTGCAACATCAGAATGTCACCCGGCACCACGGGCCGTTTAAACCTGCAGTTGTCGATGCCCACAAAAAAGTAGACCGAGTTTTCATCGGATGTGCTGCCCATGGTCTTAAACGACAGAATGCCTGCCGCCTGGGCCAAGGCCTCCACGATCAAGACACCAGGCATCACCGGAAAGTGCGGGAAGTGGCCGTTGAAGAATTCTTCATTGATGGAGACATTTTTCTGGGCGACGATACGCTCACCCACAACCATCTCATTGACCTTGTCGACCAACAGAAACGGGTAACGGTGGGGCAAGGTGTCCAGAATTTCTCGGATTTCCATAATTCAACCTTTGTTCATGATCTGACGTCGTAGTTCGGGCAGCCGTTTGACAACTGCGGCGCTTCGCTCCCAATCGTGTTGGGCCTGCAATGGATAGATGCCAACATACTTTCCGGCTTCGGTAATGCTCGACATGACCAGGCTCATGGGGCCAATCACCGTTCCGTCGGCAATGCTCAGGTGGCCAAGAATGCCCGCCGCACCCCCGATCTGACAGAACGCTCCAATCGAGGCACTCCCGGCCACGCCCACACAGGCCGCCATCGCGGTGTGATCACCGATCTGAACGTTGTGGGCGATCTGAATCTGGTTGTCGAGCTTCACGCCATGGCCGATACGGGTGTCGTCCAAGGTGCCCCGATCGATGGTGGTGTTGGCTCCGATTTCAACATCATCGCCAATCACGACGCCGCCCACCTGGGGAATTTTTAGCCACGAGCGATCGGCCTGGGGTGCAAAACCAAAGCCGTCAGCGCCGATCACGGCACCGCTGTGAATGATCGTGCGGGCGCCAATGCGGCAATCCGCATAAATCACCACGCGGGGATACAGCCGGCTTCCCGAACCGATGTGGACCTGGTCTCCCACCACACAGCCCGCACCGATATCGCAGCCGTCTTCAATCACGGCCTTGGCGCCAATCACGACCTGGGGCCCAATGCGCACGCGTGCACCGATCACCGCGGTGGCATCGACGCTGGCCGTGGGGTCAACCACGGTGTGCGGCACAGATGTTTCGCGCAACCGCGCCAGCATCCATTGGGCTGCGCGCGCAAAGTAGAGGTAAGGATCGGGCGTTTCAATCAACGCACAGGTAAGCCCCTGGTCCCGGGCGCTGCCTGCCTCGCGAAGGATCACCAACGACGCGCGTGTCACGCGGAGCTGATCAGCGTACTTTGGATTGGCCAAGAAACTGCCCTCACCCAGGTGGGCCTTGGCCAGCCCGGCAAACCGGAAGATCCGGGTGGTCGGATCCCCATCCAACCGCCCACCGAACTGATCAACCAGTTCCTTGGCGGTGACAAACATCAGCGGGCCGAGCTGTTCAGCGCCCGCAGCACCTTTTCGGTAATGTCAATGCGGGGCGAGGCATAGACCGCCTCTTGGAAGATGATGTCGTACTTCTCGGCTTCCGCGATCTGACGGATCACACGATTGGCCCGCTCAATGACCTGCGCGAGCTCTTCATTACGACGTTGATTCAGATCCTCACGAAACTCGCGCTGCCGACGCTGCAGATCACGCTCAAGCTCCGCCGCCTCGCGTTGGCGCTTGCCACGCTCCGACTCGGCCATGACGGCTGCGTCGCGTTCAAGCTTTGCGGTGAGCTCTTTGAGCTTGGTCGCACTCTCTTGGATTGCCTTCTCGCGCTTGGCGAATTCCTGTTCCAGCTTTTGCTGCGATGCCTTGGCAGGGGCTGACTCACGCAGAATGCGCTCGGTGTTCACAAAACCAATTTTGGAATCCTGCGCATGCGCAAACGGCGACACCACGATACCGGCGACGAGCATCAGGGTGGCACCCCACCGGCTCCAGCGTTTAGTGCAATGGTCTGGCATGGTTCTGCATGCGCTCCTTGTGAATGAATGGTCCGATTTTCTCACGACTTAGAAACCGGTTCCAATCTGGAACTGGAAGCGCTGCGTCTTATCGTAGGGCTCTTTCTTGATGGCATTTCCGATGCTGAGCTTTAACGGGCCCACGGGAGACAGCCATGACAGGCCAATACCGACCGAGGCCCGCATATCGCCAAGCTGTACTTTTTCGCCTTCTTGCCAGACCGATCCGGTGTCAAAGTAGGTAAACCAACGAATGGTTCGATCTTGGGTCATGCCCGGCAACGGAAAGAGCAGTTCTGTATTGAGCACCAGCTTGCGGTTGCCGCCCAATGAGGCGTCGTCGATGTCACGTGTGCCGATACCGCCGCCCTGAAAGCCCCGGACCGACCCGATGCCGCCCACGTAGTAGTTTTTAAGAATTGGATAGTCTTTGCCGCCGATGCCAACACCCCAGCCCACCTCGCCATTGATGGCAAACGTGATGCTACGGGTCAGCGGATAGAACCACTGATGGCCATAGTTGACCCGTACGTATTCAAGTTTGCCAATCGGGGTCGCGTAATCCAGATTTACGTATTGCTGCCGCCCACGGGTCGGCGCAAGTGCGCTGTCGCGTGAATCGCGTGACCAGCCCAGCGTGAGGGAGTAAGCATCCAGTGTCGAGGTCCCGAAATTCGCGACCTCCGTCTTGATGCGATTGGGCCACTCCGACTGATTACCACCATACTTGTTGGTCTCAAAGTTACCACCCAAGAAGATACGGTCCTCTTCGGTGTACGGAATACCAAACCGAATGCCCAGGCCCTGCGAGGTCACGGAGTAGCGGTTGGCTACTTCAAGCTCATCGGGCTGAAATTTACGGGTGTACACATCGATGGCGCGGCTCACGCCATCATCGGTCCAGTAGGGATCCACGTGGCTGACGGCAAGGGTCTGCCGAAGCTTGCTGCTGTTGACTTCGAGCGACACATTGGTGCCGGTACCCATAAAATTTTGTTGCGTGATCGACCCTGACAAGACCAGCTTGTCGGTACTGGAAAATCCAATACCCAGCGTGAGCGCGCCCAGTGGCCGTTCCTCCACTTTGACGTTGACATCGACCTGGTCGCCCGTGCCCGGCACCGGTGAGGTGTCGATACCCACCTCTTTGAAGTAACCGAGACGATCAATTCGGTTGCGCGAGAGTTTGATGCGATCGGCGTCGTACCACGATGCCTCGAACTGACGCATTTCCCGACGAATGACCTCGTCGCGGGTTTTGGAATTTCCACTGATGTTGATGTTGCGCACGTAGACCCGACGGCCCGGATCGACCTGCATGGCAAACGTTACCTCGCGGGTCTCGCGGTTGATCTGGGGTACAGGTGTCACACTGGAAAAGGCATAGCCGAGCTCGCCCAGACGATCATTGATGGCCTTGCTGACGTTTTGAAGCTTTTCGTTCGAAAAGACATCGCCAGACTTCACCGTGATCAACTTCTTTAATTCCTCATCGCGGCCCAAAAGGTCGCCCACCAGACCGACATCTTTGACCACGTAACGCTCACCCTCGTTGATCACGATGGTGATGAATACATCCTTACGGTCGGGAGACACAGAGACCTGTGTGGAATCAATCGCAAACTCAAGGTAGCCCCGGTTCAAATAAAACGACCGAAGCGCCTCGAGGTCACCGGTGAGCTTCTGACGTGAGTATTGATCGGCCTTGGTGTACCACGACATCCACGTCGGCGTCGACAGCTTGAACTCGTCGCGCAGGGTCGACTCTTTAAACGCTTTCGCGCCTACGATCGATATCGACTTGATGCGGGCATCCTCGCCTTCATCGATTGCAATCTGAATGCCAACACGGTTGCGCTCCAGAGGTGTCACTGTGGAGACAATCTTGACGTTGTACTTGCCGCGGCCTAGGTATTGCCGTTTCAGTTCCTGTTCGGCACGGTCCAACAATGCCCGATCAAAAATTCGGGATTCGGCAAGACCGGTGTCGCGCAGCGCCTTGATGAGCTGTTCTTTGTCGAATTCCTTGGATCCACTGATCTCCAAGATGCCGATCGCGGGGCGCTCTTCGACCGCGATCACCAGCACATCCCGGTCCAACTCAATGCGCACGTCTTTAAAAAAGCCCGTAGCAAACAGCACCCGCACCGCCTCGGCGGTGCCCTGCTCGGTCACGCGGTCGCCGATCTGAATCGGCAGGTAGGAAAACACCGTTCCAGGCTCGATCCGTTGCAGACCCTCAATCCGCACATCGCGTATCACCACACCTTCGAGCGAGGTAGACGGCGCCTGGGCCGTTGCCGAGTTCAGCGGCTGGGCAAGCGCAGGAACCGCCAGAGGATTAAAAATGATCAGCAGTCCAACCGCGGTCGCGGAAAGCTGCAGCGATAGGCCATGCTGGGTGTGGCGAGGTTTCAACAGTCAAATTCCTATAGCCCGGCGAGCCGGGCGAAATCGTTAAATAACGCGACTACGGTCAACATGATAATCAGTGCCACCCCAAGGCGCCGGCCGGCATCCTGAATCTCGGCAGGAAGCGGGCTCCCGCGCAGAGCCTCCCACAGGTAGTACATCAGGTGGCCCCCGTCCAGCATGGGTATGGGAAGCAGATTGAGCACCGCAATACTGATGCTGATCAGCGCCAGGAATCCGATAAACGCCTTGAGTCCATTGCTACCCGATTGGCCGGCCGCATCGGCAATGGTGACCGGGCCGCTGATCTGACGCCACGACATGTCGCCTGTCACCATGCGTCCCAGGGCCTTAAAGGTTAGCCCTGTCATCTCCCAGGTACGGACCACGCCTTTTTGCACGGCATCAAGCGGGCTATCCCGAACCACGACCGTGGCCACATCGCCACCCACAACGGCACCGATGCGGTAGACCCCATCCGACCCCGGTTTGGGCGTGACCATCACGCGCTCCAACACGCTGCCGTCATCAACAATCAACTCCACGGGCTGCCCACCCGAGGCCTGGATTCGGGCAATCACGACGTCGGGCTGCGAGACCTCTTCGCCGGCCACCTTACGGATCCGGTCGCCGGCCCGCAGGCCTGCCTTCTCCGCCACACTGCCTTCTTGCAGTCGCATGACCTTTACCGATGTACTGAGGGGTGCAAGGCCCATCATGGCCATCGTCTTGGCGGGATCGACTGTGCCATCGCCTGCGTTGGATGCCGGTACTTGAACCGAGACATCCATGATGCGGCCGCCGCGATCGATCTTCAATGCCGTCGACGAAGCGCCGTCACCCATAAGCGCCTGCGCTATGCGCCAACGGACATCGTTAAAGCTTTGCACAGGATGCGACCCAACCGCCACAAGACGGTCCCCCGCCGTAAGGCCCGCCTCGGCAGCTGGCGACCGGGCCTCAGGCTGGGCCAAGACCGCCTGGGGCTCCTCTCGGTCCATGGAAAACAAGGTTCCATAGGCCAGCGCCGCAAACACAAGATTGGCCAGCGGACCGGCAAAAACAATCCAGGCCCTCGCCGCCAATCGCTTGGACTCAAACGACGCATCGTTCATCTTGACGTAGCCGCCCAACGGGATAGCAGCCACCACCCACTCGGTACCGGAGTCCTTCGAGGTGATTTTGATCAGTTCTTTTCCGAACCCAATCGAGAATCGCAGGACCTGAACGCCGCATTGACGGGCGGCAAGGTAGTGGCCCATCTCATGCACAAACACCAAGATGCCAATGGCAAGTAGGAAATAGAGAATGGTGGTCATGCCGCAAGCTGCTCGCAATAGTGCTGGGCAGTACGCCTTGCCTCATCATCCACCGACAGCAAGGATTCGAGGCTGTCGGGCACGGCGGACGCTTTGCCTGTCAGACGTTCGAGCGTGTGCTCCACCACTTGAAAAATCTGACCAAACCGCAGTCGTTCGTTGAGAAATGCGTCCACCGCGATTTCATTGGCAGCATTCATCACCGCTGAGGCCGTGCCACCGGAACGCAGGCTGGCCCTGGCCAATTCCAGCGACGGAAAACGGGCATGGTCGGGCGGCTCGAAATCAAGCTTGCGCGCAGCCTTCCAGTCCAGCCGTTGAACAGGCGTTTCGATACGCTGCGGCCAACTCATTGCACATGCAATGGGCGTGCGCATGTCGGGGGCGCCCATCTGCGCCAAGGTCGAACCGTCTTCGAATTCCACCATCGAATGCACCACGCTCTGAGGGTGAATCACCACGTCGATATCCCCCTCGGGCATCGCGAAGAGCCAGTGGGCTTCAATCAGCTCAAGGCCTTTGTTCATCATGGTCGCGGAGTCGACCGAAATCTTCCTGCCCATCGACCAGTTGGGATGATGGATCGCCTCGTGGACTGTGGCCGCATCAATGCGGTCTTTTTCCCATGTACGAAACGGGCCCCCAGATGCTGTGAGCAAAATACGTGTAACGCCTGCCGGCCGAGCAAAACAGCGGTAGTTTTCACCCAGACACTGAAAGATTGCGTTGTGCTCGCTGTCGATCGGCAAGACAGTGGCCCCACCGGCCTTGGCGGCATTGACCATCAGCACGCCGGCCATGACAAGGGCCTCTTTGTTGGCCAGCAAGATGGTTTTGCCGGCATAGGCCGCAGTGATGGCTGCGGAGAGTCCCGCTGCCCCAACGATACCGGCGACCACCAGATCCACGTCATCACGGCCAACCGATTCGGACAGCGCAGACGGACCATCGGCAACCGTGATGCCCGAGGCCCACGTCACTGCGGAAAGTCGCTGACGCAGCGCATGGGCCGCTGCCGGGTCGCTCATCACGACCATCTTGGGGGCGAAACGCTCGCACAGGGCAACCATCGGTTCAACCTGGCGGTGCGCGGTTAAGACCGTCACAGTGAAACGCTCCGGGTGATGGGCTACCAGATCGAGCGTGCTCTGCCCTATGGATCCCGTTGCACCCAGCACTGCCAACCGTTTGACCACCTGTGATGCCTCCCTAAAACGCGCCCGACTGAATCAGACTCACAATGCCCATTGTCACCGGAAACACCGCGATCAATGCATCGACACGGTCCAATACCCCTCCGTGCCCAGGCAACAAGGACCCAGAATCTTTGACATTGGCCAGACGCTTGAGCAGCGATTCGTAGAGATCCCCCATCACACTGATCAGCGTGATCATGACCACCACCATAAGTGTCACCGCCCAGCCAAGGTGTAACACCAGGAAGGAAAATAAATTTCCAGCCGGATTAGCCTGTGATGTCCAAGGCATCGGAGCCAATACGATGGCCAAGAGCAGCGTTCCTGCTAGGGCTCCGGCAACGCCCTCACGGGTCTTCCCGGGGCTCACCTTCGGCGCGAGCTTGTGGCGGCCAAAGGCACGGCCCGCAAAGTACGCCGCCGTGTCGGCAACCCAGACGAGCAGCAACACCGAAAGAAGAAATGCCTTGCCGAGCCCATCCGCATGGAGCAGCGCGCACCAGGCCGCGAAGCAGAGCGCAAACGCCACCGCCCGACCGGCAAAACGTTGAGCCCCGATGGCCGTAAAGCGAACAATTGCCACCGGCACCGCCACACACCAGACCAGTGTTGCCATGACATACAGCGGCAATACGCCCTGCCCGATACCGTGGGCAGTGGCCATCACGGAGGGCACCGAGAACAGCCCGAACAGCCCCAGACCGATAAACCCAAGGCCGACCGCAGCGCTGGCACCGGTACCCAGCCCCAGCAGCCGCATCCATTCGGTGCAGGCCACTGCAAGGATCACCAAGAGCAGCACATCAAATGCAATGGCGGGTGCCCATCCCGCAAAACCGATCAGAACAATCAGTAAAACGGTGGCGGTCAGGACACGTGTGAAGAGCATTGCTGTTGCGACACCTGGGCCGATGTGCGTCCAAACCGCCGTTCGCGCTGTTGATACGAAGCAATCGCACGATCGAGTTCCTCTGCGTCAAAGTCGGGCCAGAAGCACTCCGTGAAATAAAACTCCGAATAGGCCATTTGCCAGAGCAGAAAATTACTGATGCGCTCCTCACCACCGGTGCGAATAAAAAGATCCGGCTCGGGGGCAAAGTGCATCGAGAGGTGGGGTGCGAGATCTTCCTCGGTGATGCGGTCCGGCGTGGCCGCAAGGTCGGGCCGGGCACGTAACATGGCCTGCATGGCCTGAAGAACATCCCAGCGGCCGCCGTAGTTTGCAGCAACCGTCAAATGAAATTGGTCGTTCTCCTGCGTCACCTGCTCTGCGCGCTCGATCAGCGCGGAGAGTTTTTTTCCAAATGCGGTTCGGTCACCAATGACATGGAGACGCACGCCGTTGGCATGCAGCTCTTTCACTTCGCGTTCAAGCGCCTTGCCAAAGAGCGTCATGAGGAATGAGACCTCTTCCTCGGGGCGACGCCAGTTTTCGGAGCTAAACGCAAATACGGTCAGAAAACGCACGCCGCGGCGCATGCAGGCTTCCACCACATGCCGAAGGGCCGACACGCCCCGCTCATGGCCCACCACCCGCGGCAGATGCCGCGCATTCGCCCAACGCCCATTCCCATCCATGATGACCGCGATGTGCTGAGGCACCGATGCGGCCGAGGGCACCACCAAGGTGGAGCTAGGATGGGCCGGCTCGGTCATACGGTCATGATCTCCGATTCTTTTTGGGCCAGGAGTTTGTCGATCTCGGCCACATACTTATCGGTTAATTTCTGGGTGTCATCCTGGCCTCGGCGCTCATCATCTTCCGAGATCGCTTTTTCTTTGACCAGCTTTTTCAGTGACTCATTGGCATCGCGGCGAATGTTGCGAATCGCGATTTTCGTCTCTTCCCCTTCATGGCGAACCACCTTGGTCAGTTCACGACGACGTTCCTCGGTCAATGCAGGCATCGGAACGCGAATCAGGTCGCCGGAGGTCGCCGGATTAAGGCCGAGATCAGACTCGCGAATCGCCTTTTCGACCACGGCCACCATTTTCTTTTCCCATGGCTGGACCCCGATCGTCCGGCCGTCGATCAGCGTGACATTGGCCACCTGTGTCAACGGCGTGGGGTTGCCGTAGTAATCCACCTGAATCTGATCCATGAGGCCGGTGTGCGCACGGCCGGTGCGCACCTTGGCGAGATTGGTTTTAAGACTTTCAATGCTGCGGGCCATTTTGCCGTCCGCCGCAGCGCGCACTTCCTGAACCGTGGTCATTTCATGATCTCCAGATCACAACACTGCAGATGATTAAACGTGAACCAGGGTGCCCTCTGGCTCACCCGACACGATGCGGGCCAACGCGCCCGGCTTAAAAATACTGAACACACGAATGGGTAACTTCTGATCTCGGCACAAGGCAAATGCCGTGGCATCCATGACCTTGAGGTTCTGAGAGATCGCGTCATCAAAACTAACCCGCTCGTAGCGCTTCGCGCTGGGATCTTTCACCGGATCGCTGGTGTAGACGCCATCCACTTTCGTGGCTTTCAGCACGATCTCCGCGCCGATCTCCGCACCCCGAAGCGCCGCAGCGGTATCGGTCGTGAAAAACGGATTGCCTGTTCCCGCAGCAAAGACCAGCACCTTGCCCTCCTCCAGATACCGAATCGCCTTCGGCCGAATGTAAGGCTCAACCACTTGATCAATACGCAGCGCAGACTGCACACGGGCCGTAAGGCCAGCACGACGCATAGCGTCTTGCAACGCCAGCGCATTCATAACGGTCGCGATCATGCCCATGTAGTCGGCAGTCGCGCGGTCCATTCCCGAGGCGCCCAAGGCGACACCGCGAAAAATATTTCCACCGCCAATAACGACTGCGACCTCCACACCCATGGATGTGACCTGCGCAATCTCTTTCACAATGCCATCGATGGTCTCCCGGTTGATGCCGTAGGGGTCCTGCCCCATCAGGGCCTCACCCGAGAGTTTCAGCAGTATGCGCTTCACAACGAGGGCCACAGCGTTAGGCTGCCCGTGCGGCCGCCTGTTGCGCAGCCACCTCGGCGGCAAAATCGGTCACCTTCTTCTCGATGCCCTCGCCCACGATAAACAAGGTGAATGCCGCGATCGAAGCGCCTTTGGCCTTAAGCAGCTGCTCAATGGTCTGTTTGCCGTCCTCGGCCTTCACGAAGACCTGGCCCAGCAGCGTGACTTCCTTCAGGAATTTCTGCACGGTGCCCTCCACCATCTTGGCGACGATGTCGGCCGGCTTGCCCGACTCGGCTGCCTTCTCGGCTGCAATACGGCGCTCGGTTTCAATCACCGCGGGATCCACACCGGATGCATCAAGTGATTTCGGTTTGGACGCTGCGATATGCATGGCCAGGTCACGGCCGAGTTGGTCGTCTCCGCCGACGAGGTCGAGCAGCACGCCAATCTTGGAGCCGCCGTGCACATAAGAAAAGAACTTGCCCTTGGCCTGAGACTGTACAAACCGGCGCACGCTGATGTTTTCACCGATCTTGCCCACCAATGCGGCGCGCACCGACTCTACCGTGCCGCCGGCAAGCGCCTGGCCCGACAGTGCCTCGACATTGGCCACATTGCCCGACGCGGCGAGCTTGGCGACGTCTGCAGCAAAGGCAAGGAAGTCAGGGTTCTTGGCCACGAAATCGGTCTCGCTGTTGATCTCAACCATGGCGGCCTTGGCGCCCTCCACATGGATGGCCACCACACCCTCGGCGGCCACCCGTGCGGCAGCCTTGCTGGCCTTGCTGCCGAGTTTCACGCGCAGGATTTCCTCTGCCTTGTCCATATCGCCGTTGGCCTCGGCCAGGGCTTTTTTGCACTCCATCATCGGGGCATCGGTCTTCTCGCGAAGCTCTTTCACCATACCTGCGGTAATGTCCGCCATCTTTATCTCTCCTGTGTCTCTACATTCTCAACTGCATCACGTCATACAAAAAAGGCCGATCACATGGTTCGGCCTGGCGTGTCCCGCCCCGGAATCGTCAGATGCCTGGGGGCGCATCGTAGGCCCGCAGCACAGCGGCGGGCCCGTACCCTGGGTTACGCCTCGTTTTCGACCTCGACGAACTCGTCGTTCTCATCACGGATGGCCGAGACCACATCGGCCACAGCATTCGCACGGCCATCCAGAATCGCATCGGCCACCGCACGTGCGTACAACGTCACGGCACGGCTGGCATCGTCGTTACCAGGGATCACATAATCCACGCCCTCGGGCGAGTGGTTGGTGTCCACCACGGCCACCACAGGAATGCCGAGCTTGTTGGCCTCTTGCACGGCGATCTTGTGATAGCCCACATCCACGACAAACAGGGCGTCGGGCAGGCCCGCCATTTCTTTGATGCCGCCCAAGGTTTTGTTCAGCTTTTCTAACTCGCGGCCAAATGAGAGGGCCTCTTTCTTGCTCATACGCTCAAGGCCGCCTTCGGCAGCGGTCGCTTCCATGTCTTTGAGACGTTTGATGGAGGTCTTGACCGTTTTGAAGTTGGTCAGCATGCCGCCCAGCCAACGCTGGTCGACATAGGGCATGCCTGCGCGGCCAGCCTCTTCAGCAATGATCTCGCGCGACTGGCGCTTGGTGCCCACAAAGAGCACGGTGCCGCGACGCTGAGACAGCTGTTTGATGAACTTGAGCGCGTCGCCCAGATGGGTCACGGTGTGCTCAAGGTTGATGATGTGGATCTTGTTACGATGGCCGAAAATGTAAGGGGCCATCTTGGGATTCCAGAAGCGCGTCTGGTGACCAAAATGGACACCTGCTTCTAACATTTCACGCATGGATACAGACATAGTTTTCTCCTGCAAGGGTTAATCTCGGCACAAAGCAGTGGTCGGAGGAACCCCTCCAACACCCTTGCGCTCTGTGCTTCGGGTTGATGCTTCGGGTTAAAATCGGAAAAATCGTTGAAAAATCAAAGATTTCAGAAAGCCTCTCATTCTAACGCTTTATGCCGATCACCTACAAATCCGAACCTGAAATCGCCGCCATGCGGGTGGCCGGACGGCTCGCGTCCGAGGTGTTGGACTACATTGGCCCCTTTGTGGTGGCCGGCGTGACCACGGGCGAGATCGACCGCCTCTGTCACGACTACATGGTCAATGTGCAGGGCACCGTACCCGCCCCGCTCAATTACTGCCCGCCGGGCTATAAGCCCTATCCCAAATCAATCTGCACCTCGATCAATCACCAGGTCTGCCACGGCGTGCCCGGAGACCGGGTGCTCAAGCCCGGGGATATCGTCAATATCGATATCACGGTCATCAAAGATGGCTTCCATGGGGACACCAGCCGCATGTTCATGGTCGGCGAGGCCTCGATCGCGGCAAAACGGCTCTGCGACATCACCCACCAGGCGATGTGGGCCGGCATTACCCAGGTTGCCCCCGGCAAACGGCTCGGCGATATTGGCGCAGCGATTCAACGGCTGGCCGAATCCTCGGGCTATTCGGTGGTCCGCGAGTTCTGCGGCCACGGCATAGGCCGAGGCTTTCATGAAGAGCCACAGGTGCTGCATTACGGCCGACCCGGCACCGGGGTGGAGCTCAAACCCGGCATGACGTTCACGATTGAACCCATGATCAACGCCGGGCGACCCGAGATTAAAGAACTGGCCGATGGCTGGACCATCGTCACCAAGGACCACAGCCTGTCTGCCCAGTGGGAACACACCGTACTGGTGACCGAGACAGGCGTTGAGGTCCTCACGATCTCCGATGGAAGCCCTGACCGTGAGCGCCGTCGCTACCCCCATTGAGTCGCTTAAGCAGTCGCTAAAAGAGGCCCGCGCGGCCAACGCCCTGGCATGGACGGCCTCGGTGAACCCGGCAGCGCCGCTCGCAGAACTGAGCCGTGCCGTGGATCGGATCCTTGTCGATCTCTGGGCATCGCATGGGTTTGGAAATGCCGCCTTGGTCGCCGTGGGCGGCTACGGGCGTGGCCAACTCTTCCCTTTTTCCGACGTGGACCTGATGATCCTCTTGCCCGAGGGGGTGTCGGAAGAAGAGATCCGTGAACCGGCCGAGCGCCTGGTCAGTGCCCTCTGGGATATCGGACTGGATGCCGGCCACAGCATCCGCAACGTCCACGAATGCATCGCGCAGGCAAAGGCAGACCTGACAGTTGCCACGGCGCTGCTGGAATCACGATGGATCGCTGGCCCCAAGCCACTGGTCCACCAGCTGCACCGGGCCTGGCGTGATGCGATCCACGCGGCCGAGTTTGCCCAAGGAAAACTCCTTGAAATGCAGCAACGCCACGCGCGTCATCAAGACACGCCCTACAGCCTTGAGCCCAATTGCAAAGAGAGCCCAGGCGGCCTCCGAGACCTGCAGGTCTTGCATTGGGTCACCGCCGCATTTGGTCTTGGCAAGAAGTGGTCGGACCTCGCCCGAGACGGGTTGATTACCGAACGAGAGGCGCGGGAACTGGTAAAGAGCGAACGGCTGCTGAATCTGCTTCGCGGCCATCTGCACTTGGCCGCCGGCCGCCGAGAGGATCGGCTGGTCTTTGATTTGCAAAATGCGCTGGCGGAACGGCTCGGCGTATCCCCGGAACGTGGCAAACGGGCCAGCGAACGGCTGATGCAGCGTTACTACCGTGCCGCTAAAGTGATTCTGCAGATCAGTTCCTTGTTGCTGGCCAACCTAGAACCACGGCTCTTCCCCGCATCACGCGGCGAGGGGGCCAATCCGCCTCGCCCACTCAACGATGACTTTCAAGAAGTTCTGGGCCTCTTGGACATGCGCGACGACGATCTGTTTGCGCGTCGCCCCACGGCCATATTGGAATCCTTTCTTCTTTTGCAACAGTATCCTGATCTGCGCGGCATGACAGCCCGCACCATGCGCGCCCTGTGGAATCACCGTGACAACATCAACGCCGATTTCCGACGCGTGCCCGAACATCGCAGGCTGTTTTTAACGATGCTTCAACAGCCGCAGGGCATTGTCCACGGCCTAAGGCTCATGAATAACCTCGGTATTCTTGGCCGTGTTCTGCCGGTATTTCGAAAAATCGTAGGCCAGATGCAGCACGACTTGTTCCACGTCTACACCGTTGATCAGCACATTCTTCAGGTGGTCCGAAACCTGCGTCGCTTCACGATGGACGAGCACGCCCACGAGTTTCCTTTATGCAGCCGATTGATGGCCGAATTCCAGTGGCCATGGGTGCTCTATGTCGCCGCGCTGTTTCATGACATTGCCAAGGGCCGAGGCGGTGATCACTCGATTCTCGGCAAGGCCGAGGTCCGCCGCTTTGCACGCGACCATGCCATCGATGCCGAGACCAGCAAACTCCTGGTGTTTTTGGTGGAACATCACTTAACCATGTCGCAGATTGCGCAGAAGCAAGACTTGGCCGACCCTGACACCATTACCGACTTTGCAAAGCTGGTGCGCACGCCGCATCGCCTCAATGCGCTTTATCTTCTTACCGTGGCGGACATTCGAGGCACCAGCCCCAAGGTCTGGAACAACTGGAAGGCACGGCTACTCGAAGAGCTCTACCGACGGACCATGTCTGCCCTGACCGACACCCGTTCAGGCCGCGGCCGTGCCACGGCCCCTCCGCACGATGCCTTCCATCTCAAAACCACCGAAGCCGAGCGCCTGCTTCGGCTGCATGGCAAGGACATCGACGCTGCCCGACGTTTCTGGAAGACCCTGGAGCTGCAGTATTTCCTTCGGCACGATGCCAATGAAATCGAATGGCATGCACGGCTTTTGGCGTGGCGCGCGGATCAGGCTGATCCGGTGGTCTTGGCGCGTCGAAGCGCCGACGAGGCCCATCTGCAGGTGGTGGTGTATCAGCCCGATGAGGCGGATTTATTCGCGCGCATCTGTGCCTACTTTGATGAACAAAACATGAGCATTCTTGAGGCGCGTGTGCACACCACCTCCACCGGTTACGCCATGGACACCTTCGTGGTGGACCCCAAAGCGTTTTATGGCCATGAGCGCGAGATGCTGACCATCATCGAATCGGGGCTGCATCACACGTTGTCCACGCCCTCACCCCTGCCGGTGCCTGTCCGCGGCCGCACATCCAGGCAGTCGCGCTATTTCCCGCTTCCACCCACGGTGGATCTGCGGCCCGATGCCAAAGGCCAGTTCCATGTCTTAAACATCACAGCCACCGACCGCACGGGGCTGCTCTACGCCATCGCCAAAACACTGTCGGAGCACAATGTGCGCTTGCAGGCCGCGCGCATCATGACGCTCGGCGAACGGGCCGAAGATGTGTTTCTTATTCAAGGCGAAGGACTCGCTCAGGGCAAAGAGCAGATTGCGCTCGAAACAGATCTGCTGAAAGCCATTGCTGCGTGAACGGCAGCGCATCCGCTCGCGTCCACCAAAATGCAACAGCGCTCTGCACTACCGACTAAGAAGGCCGTATCAGCCTTTAAGCCAGGCGGAAAATTCGGCACCAATGTCCTGATGCCGCTTGGCCAGGGTCACCGATGCCTGCATGTAACCAAGTTTTGATCCGCAATCAAACCGTTTGCCATCAAATCGGTAGGCCAATGCCCGCTCCTCTGTGAGCAGCCGAGCAATCGCATCGGTGAGCTGTATCTCGCCTCCAGCGCCCACCTCTTGGGTTCGAATCAGATCGAAGATGCGCGGTGTGAGCAGGTAGCGGCCCACAACCGCCAAGTTCGACGGTGCGGCCTCAGGGGTGGGTTTTTCAACGATGGCCGAAATTTGTTCGAGCCCTGGACGAAGGGGCGACGTGCTCACGATGCCATAGCGCGACGTATCGTGTCGGGGCACCTCTTCAACGGCGATCACACTGCAGTCGTGTTCCCGATAGACATCGACCATCTGGCGCATCACGGGAACCCCATCGGGGCCATGATCCATAAGGTCGTCGGCCAATAAAATCGCAAACGGCTCGTTACCGACCACAGGCGCTGCACACAGCACGGCATGGCCCAGGCCCAACGCCTCGGGCTGACGAATGTAGATGCAGTTGATGCTGGAGGGTGCCACACGGCGGACAACATCCAACAACGCCTGCTTGTTCTTTGCCGCCAACTCCGCCTCAAGCTCATAGGCTTTGTCAAAATGATCTTCAATGGCACGCTTGGACCGGCCGGTGATAAAAATCATGTCGGTAATACCGGCCGCTGCAGCTTCCTCGACCGCGTATTGAATGAGTGGCTTGTCGACCACTGGCAACATCTCTTTGGGGCTGGCTTTGGTCGCAGGGAGGAAACGTGTGCCCAGGCCGGCCACCGGGAATACGGCCTTACGAACTTTCCCAGAATATTCCGTCACAACGTTTTCCCTCTCAGGTGGTTTGAAACGGTTCGATTATCGCCAAGAAGCCTGCCTCGTCGATGACCTTCACCCCGAGTTGCTCCGCCTTGGTGAGTTTGCTGCCGGCAGCCTCACCGGCCACCACCAGCGAGGTCTTCGCCGATACGGATCCACTGACCTTGCCGCCCAACGCCACGACCCAATCGCCTGCCTGCTCGCGCGTTAAGGTGCCCAAGGTTCCCGTCAGCACGACGGTCATGCCCTCGAACGGCATCGCGGCCGCGCGCGGACCCGCCACCGGTGCGACCGCTGGCCGGTCATCCAGGCGGTCTATCGTGACCTCCGCACACAACGCCGATACCGCCTGCGCCTGCTCGGGGACCGAGAAAAAATCATGGATCGATGCCGCCACGACCGGGCCGACATCGGGGGCCTGCATCAGGGCCTCGGGGTCGGCGGACTGCAGGGCCTCCATTCCCTGGAAGTGGAGCGCCAAATCACGCGCAGTCCGTTCACCGACATGACGAATCCCTAATCCGAACAACAATCGCGAAAGGCTGACCCGGCGTGACCGATCGATCTGATCCAAAAGATTCTGAGCCGACTTCTCCCCCATGCGCTCCAGTTGGGCCAACGTCGCGAGGTCCAATCGATAAAGATCCGACAGGGTTTGAACATGGCCACCATCCACCAACTGATCCACAATCTTTTCGCCGAGCCCTTCAATGTCCATGGCCTTGCGTTGCGCAAAATGCAAAAAAGCTTGTTTGCGTTGCGCCGTGCAGCTGAGCCCTGCCGGACAGCGTGTTGCCGCCTCACCCGCCTCACGGACCACCGCTGTGCCACAGACCGGGCAATGCGCGGGCATGCGGAATGGCCGGGCATCCTTCGGCCGTAATGACAAAATCGGCCCCAAGACCTCGGGGATCACATCACCTGCGCGGCGTACCCAGACCGTATCGCCGATGCACAATTGTTTGCGAGTAATCTCGTCTTCGTTGTGAAGGGTGGCATTGGTCACGGTCACCCCACCCACAAACACCGGCTCGAGACGAGCGACGGGCGTGAGTGTTCCCGTGCGCCCTACCTGCACGTCAATGGCAAGCAACACTGTACTTGCCTCTTCGGCAGGAAACTTGTGCGCGATGGCAAAACGTGGCGCACGCGAAACGAATCCTGCCCGACGTTGCTGTTCGAGTGACTCGAGTTTGTACACCACACCGTCGATCTCAAAGGGAAGTTCTGGCCGCTTGGCCAAGACGCGCCGATAGAAGGCGAGAAGCTCTTCAGATAAGAGCCCGTGCTCGCGCTCCTCTGAGACCGGCAGTCCCCAACGCGCGAGCATGGCCATCCACTCGGAGTGCGTCGAGAGACGGTCAGCGCTGCCGGAGCTGTCCACGATCTCGCCGATGCCATAGGCGTAAAACCGAAGCGGCCGCTGCGCCGTAATAGCGCTGTCGAGCTGACGTAGGCTTCCGGCCGCAGCGTTGCGCGGATTCACAAACACTTTTTCGCCGCGGGCGGACTGCTGCTGGTTGAGCGTTGCAAAATCGTGTTTGGCCATCAACACCTCACCGCGGACCTCGACGACCTCGGGCACCTCACCCTTTAGCCGATGCGGTATCGAGGCAATCACGCGCGCATTGCCCGTGATGTCTTCACCCACCGATCCATCGCCGCGCGTGGCCGCCTGTACAAGCACCCCACCCTCGTAACGCAGGCTTATGGCAATGCCATCAAACTTCAACTCTGCACTGAACCGCAACGCCGTCTGCGGCGAGGTCACCTGAAGCAGCTGGCCCAAACGGGCTACAAACTGGTCGATGTCGGCATCTTCGAATGCATTGTTCAGCGACAACATCGGTACGCGGTGCTGTACCTCAGCGAATTCGCGTTTGGCTGCGAAACCGACTTGATCCACCGGAGATGGTCCGGGCGCGAGCTCCGGGTAGGCCGATTCGAGGGTTTCCAGCTCGCGCACCAGGGCGTCGTACTGGGCATCGGAGATCAACGGTGCGTCGTCTTGGTGATAGGCCCGCTGATGCCGTGCCACGTCGTGACGAAGCGACAAAATATGTTCGCGGATCTCTGCGGCCGACGCGGGGTTCTTGGCCATGGTGGGTGGTTTACAAAAATAGTCGCTGGGCCACCGGATCACCGGGCACGATGCCTGCGGCCCGCAAGGCCTGTGACCGCGCGAGAACCTGCTCTCGAATCACACGCAGTTCCGGCTCCGCCAAGGTACGCCCGGATTCATCCGATAGTGTTGCCGGCAGCAATGCGGCCATCTTCTGGCCGCAGTCCAGCATCTCTTCAAACGCCAACTCGGGCTCATGGGTGCGCGGCACGTCAAGCAGAAGGACCACCGAATTTCCGGTGTCTCCAGGAAAGACCGAAAACCGCTGGTGATGCAGCGAACCCATGGCAAATCGCCCTTCTCCTCGGGCCTCGCATCCCGACGCGTGGGCCGCAGCCGCAATCGCGGCAACCGACAGAACCTGCGGTGACGTGAGCGCGATGGTCAATTGCGCATCCAGAGCTGCGCATTGCTGGTCCAGCGCGCGGGCTTTCGCCAGCACGTCGTTCATGGGCGGAAGTTCCAGCTGCGCGCCCAACTGCCGAGCCAATCGGCCCAGTGTCTCTTGCCACTCGGAATACTCCATGGCGTGAAGGGGTCCGCTGCGGGTGGCCAGCAATACGCCCACCTGCACTGCAGAGACTGTGTTTTCCACGGGCTGGGGTTCAAAGGCTGATCCGTGATCAGACCGCCAGGCAAAACAGATGGGCTTCGAGCCCACGTGGCGCCAGCCTCTGAGTTCCTGCTGCACGCGCGCCACCGCGATGGGCGTGGTCCATGACAGCACGGCAATCGCCTCGGCGATGTCGGAGGGTACGACCGATTCCACGAGCCGCTCCGCAGGGACCGCAAACATCGGCTCATCCACCACGGGAACTGCAGCAGCGATACGGCCCCTGACCCTTCTCCAGTCACGCAGATTGATCACGATCACCCAGAGCACCACGACCGCGGCACCGATCGCGATGGCCATCTGAAGGTCGGTCATGCTGCTTCTTGTGCGATGGCGTTAGCGGCATCCAGGTCAACGGCCACGATGCGTGAAACGCCCTGCTCTTGCATGGTGACCCCCATAAGATGCTGGGCCATTTCCATGGCAATCTTGTTGTGGGTAATGAATACGAATTGAGTAGACGACGACATGTGGCGCACCAGATTGCAGAAGCGCTCGGTGTTCGGATCATCCAGCGGTGCGTCGACCTCATCGAGCAAACAAAACGGTGCCGGATTAAGCTGAAACAGTGCAAACACGAGCGCCGTTGCGGTGAGTGCCTTTTCACCACCCGACAGCAGGTGGATCGACGTGTTGCGCTTACCGGGGGGCTGGGCCATGACCTGCACGCCGCAGTCCAGAATTTCTTCACCGGTCATGACCAACTTGGCCTCGCCGCCGCCGAACAGGCGCGGAAAGAGCTGGCCAAAGTTGGCATTCACGGTGTCGAAGGTTTCTTGCAGCAGGGAACGTGTCTCGCGGTCAATTTTGCGTATCGCGTCTTCAAGGGTCTCGACCGCGGCCATCAAATCTGCCGCCTGGGCGTCAAGAAACTGCTTACGCTCTTGGGATTGCTCGAGCTCGGAGAGTGCAGCCAGATTGACTGCGCCCATTGCGTCGATTTCTTTCGATAAACGCTGCACCTCGCCGTGCAGCTGGCCCGGCTTGGGCCACTTGGCATCCGGGAAGGCAGCTGCCAACTCCTGTGCAATCGAAGTGCCCGAGAGTCCATGATCACTGAGCTGCTCGTCAATCTGTTCGATGCCGGCACGGGCACCCGCAGCGTCAACGTCCATCTGGGCCATAGCAGCACGCAACGGCTCAAGGGCCCGCTCTGTCTGCATACGCCGCTCTTCCAACGCTTTGAGACCCTGGCTTAACTGGTCGGCGCGCTCGCGAATACTGGCGACGGCTGCCTCACGCTCGACCCGCTGTTGCAGCAGCGGCTGCAGGTCGCTGGAATCAAGCTCATGCTGAATGGCCAATAGCTCGCGCTCAGTTTTTTCCAGACGCTGCTGGGCATCCGTGAGCCGCTCACGTGACTCACGCATACGCTCTTCAAACACACGACGCTGCTCTTCAGCAATGCGCTGGGCCATCACGGCCTGCTGAACGGTGCGGTCCGCATCCTGCAGTTGTTCACGCGCACGCGTAACCTCCTGCGCGTGGTTGTCTTGCAGCTCGCGCTGACGCTCCGCCTCCTGCTGCTGTGCCGCCAAACGCTGGCTGGATTCATCACTGTGCTGTGCAATCTGGCTCTGCTCGGACTGAAGGTCGGAGAGCTCCTGGCGAAGTGCTGCCAACGAGGTGGCCAGCGCGGTATCTTGGGTCGTCAGACGCTGAATTTTTTCGTCGAGTTTGAGTTCAGCCACCTCGCACTCGTGGGCCCTGGTCTGCGCCGACTGGGCCCGCTCACGCAACGCCGTCAATTCCGATTTGCGTTGGGCCAGCGTGCCTTCCGACCGTTGCATGGCCAGGTGGGTCTCATCCACCACCAACTGCTGTGCACGGATCTGGACATCGAGCTGTTCGATCTTGCTGCGGCGGGCCAGAATGCCGGCCTGCTGGTCCTCTTGTGCATAAAAACGCACAGTCCCACGCGAGGCCATGTGGCCTTGGGCGGTAATCCAGGTGGCATCCCCCGATTGCGCCTGTTGAATCGCGGTGGCCACACTGTCGGCACATCGGAAGCCGGCCAGCCATTGCTTGACCACCATGGCCGCGGGCGAGTCGCCCTGAATTTGCTGGGCCAGACTGTCGGACTCCAGCCGTAGCGATGAGACTGCAGAGGTTGTGAACACTGTAAGCCGTGCGGGCGGCAAATCGGACACAAAGGCCGTCGCCTTTTCCAGGCCGCCAATCTCCACGGCGCCGATCCGATCAGCGAGCGCCGCCTCGACTGCCGTCTGCCAGCCCTCTTTGACTTTGACGCTCTCCCACAGACGCGGTGTGCTGTCCATGCCTTGACGCGCAAGCCATGGACGCAGTTCATCTTTCGCATCGATCTGGGCCTGAAGGCTTTTGAGCGCCTCGGCCTGGGCCTGCAGATGCGCCAGCGATGCACGGCTTTCCTGCTCTTCGCGACTCAAACGATCACGCTCGACCTGCGCCTGCTCAATCGCAGCCTCTGCATCGGCCAGTTGATCCTGCGCGGCTTTGGCCAGTGCCAATGCCTCCTGCCGTTGCTGCGCCATCAGCCCCTTTGCAGAGGGGTCGACACGCTCAATGGAGAGGCGCTCACGGTCCTGCTCCTCGATCTTCTGTTCGAGCCGACGAATACGCAATGCAATATCGTTCTGACGCTCGGACAGCGCGCGCAGCTCGGCCTGGGCTGCAGCAACATCGGCCTGCGCCGCTGCAAACGATTCGTTACGCGAGGCCAATGTCTGCTCCAGCGGTGCGATGGTTGCCTGAATGCGCTCCAACTCCTGGCGCTTTTCCGCCAGCTGAACATCGGCCAATGCGGCGGCCTCTTGATCAGCGATCCGCTTAGACTCGCCCTCTTCCTGAGCAGCAGTCTCGGTCGCGATCATCTGCTGTGCATGCTCTTTGGCCACGACCGCACGCTCACGATTCTCGCGAAGCCGGCGCTGTTCGCCTTCGATACGCTGAATTTCAGTGTTGGTTTCATAAAGGGCCTGCTGCGCGTCGTGGACGGCATCCGAGGCCTCATGAAATGCAGAGCGCGTCTCTTCAAGCTCACGCTCGGTCTGGCGCAGCGTTGCGGTCTGCTGCTCGATCTGCAGTTCGGTCTCGCGGCGTTTCAGCGCAAACTTCTCGATGCTCTGTGCGTACTCTTCCCGCCGCGTCCACCAGAGCCAACGCTGCTTCTCGTCGCGCCGTGTCGTGAGTTCGGTGTACCGGGCCGCGACCTCGGCCTGCTGCTGAAGCTTGCCGATCTGACCGTCAAGCTCAAGCCGGATGTCTTCGATCCTGGATAGATTCTCGCGCGTGTCCGAGAGCCTGCCCTCGGTCTCTTTGCGTCGTTCCCTGTATTTGGATACCCCCGCAGCCTCTTCCAGGAACACCCGCAGTTCCTCTGGCCGTGATTCGATCACGCGGGAGATCATTCCCTGGCCAATAATCGCGTAGGCCCGCGGCCCGAGGCCGGTTCCCATAAACACGTCATAGACGTCTTTTCGACGCACCGCCTGGTTGTTGATCCAGTACGTCGACTGCCCGTCACGCGACAAAATGCGCTTGACCGCGATCTCGGAGTACTGGCCCCATGGGCCGGTGATACGGCCCTCGGTGTTCTCAAACACCAGCTCGACGCTGGCCCGGCCCGCGGGCTTGCGCGTACCGGAGCCGCTAAAAATGACGTCTTGCATCGACTCCCCGCGCAACTCCGAGGCCTTGGACTCACCAAGCACCCAGCGCACCGCATCGATCACGTTCGACTTTCCGCAGCCGTTGGGGCCCACAATGCCCACGAGGTCGCCGGGGAAGTGCAGGGTCGTAGGATCAACAAACGATTTGAAACCGGAGAGTTTTAGATAGGAGAGTCGCACGGCACTAGAGGTTAAAAACCGGTGGTTGAGGGGTTCAAAAACGCAGTCGAGCTATAATAACATCCGAGATTTAGCCGGGTTTTCCCTTAAAAACCTATCTAATTGCAGCTAACTTTCTCTAAAAAATAACAACTTACATTCAACATCTGCCACCCGCCTCCCCGCCAACCATGCCCAGTAAACCGAACCGAACGCTGCAAACGTTTCCTAACCCGGAACCGTCCCGAGAGTATCGGGTGCACATTGAGATCCCAGAGTTCACCTGCCTCTGCCCGCTCACCGGCCAGCCTGACTTTGCCCACTTCACACTGGACTACATTCCCGCCAAGAAGAACCTCGAACTCAAGGCACTGAAGCTCTACATGTGGTCGTATCGCGACGAGGGCGCCTTCCACGAGGCCGTCACCAACAAAATTCTGAGTGACTTTGTCTCGGCCACCGCGCCGCGTTTCATGCGCCTGACCGCCAAATGGTACGTGCGCGGCGGAATCTACACCACGGTTGTGGCCGAACACCGGGCCAAGGGCTGGAAGCCCCAGCCTTATGTCAGCTTCGGCCCGGCCGAAGCAGATGCCTCGCCCGTGCGGGACGCCCGCTAAACCACCACACATCCCTCACTTACAGGACATCCGCCGTTATGACCTCCGACAGCACCGCACACGCCGCCCTTGCCGCCACCATCGAAGCCGCCTGGGAGGAGCGGACCCAGTTCTCTCCGACCAACGCACCCGCCGATGTACGACAGGCCGTCGATCAGGTGATTGATCACCTCGATCGCGGCGCACTGCGGGTGGCCGAACGCAGCAGCGGCGACCGGGTCACACATCAATGGATTAAAAAAGCCGTGCTGTTGAGCTTTCGACTGCGCGACAACGCTCCCATGGAATCTGGCGCCCTGCGTTACTACGACAAAGTGGATTCGAAGTTCTCGCGCTACACGGCAGAGGATTTCAAGGCGGGGGGATTTCGCGTGGTTCCTCCTGCCGCTGCGCGCCACGGCGCATTCATCGGAAAGAACGTTGTGCTGATGCCGTCGTATGTCAACATCGGTGCCTAAGTTGACGAAGGCACAATGGTCGACACCTGGGCCACCGTGGGGTCGTGCGCACAGATCGGAAAAAACGTGCACCTCTCGGGCGGTGTTGGCATTGGTGGGGTGTTGGAGCCGCTGCAGGCTAACCCCACGATCATCGGCGACAACTGTTTCATCGGCGCCCGCTCCGAAGTGGTCGAGGGTGTGATTGTGGAAGACAACGCCGTCTTGTCGATGGGTGTGTTCATCGGCCAGTCCACCAAGATCTATGACCGCGAGACCGGCACGGTGACCTATGGCCGCGTTCCTTCGGGTGCTGTTGTGGTTCCCGGAAGCCTGCCGTCGGCCGACGGAAAATATTCGCTTGCCTGTGCGGTCATCGTGAAACGCGTGGATGCGCAGACACGCGCCAAAACAGGCATCAACGAGTTGTTGCGCGGGGACTGATGAACGCACCCGCGGACATGCACGCCATCGGAGAGCCGGAAATTCGTCTCTATGGCATCGCAAACTGTGATCAGGTACGCGCTGCACGCGCGTGGCTGAAGCATCACGGCCGCGAGCCTGCGTTTATCGACCTTAAAAAGACCGGCCTGGATCCCCGCACCCTTGAGCGCTGGCTCACCCATCTTCCCTGGGATGCCCTGCTCAATCGCCGCGGCATGACCTGGCGGCAACTGGATCCGGCCGTCCGGGCCCAGGTGGTGGACCAGGGCTCTGCGTCCGAGTTGATGCTGGCCCATCCGCTGTTGATCAAACGGCCTGTATTGGAATTCGGAGAAAAAATGTCGGTTGGGTTTTCGGAGCCGCTTTACCGAAACCTATTTCCCTAAAGACACCTCACGCGCCGAACGGTACGATGTCACGCCATGTCCATGCCACCTCCCTCGCCCACCCTAGCGCTTGCACAACAACTCATCCGTAACGCCTCGGTCACGCCCAACGACGCAGGCTGTTGCGATGTGATTGCAGCCCGATTGGCAGCCCTGGGTTTTAAAAACGAATTTCTGCGGTTTGGCGAAGTCACCAACCTGTGGGCCATCCGGGAAGGTGGTCGCCCAGGGCCCACGCTTGTCTTAGCCGGCCACACCGATGTGGTGCCCACGGGCCCCCTTGCACAGTGGAAGCACGATCCGTTCTCGGCAGCCATTGATGACGGTGAACTCTATGGCCGTGGCGCGTCCGACATGAAGTCGTCGCTTGCCGCCTTTGTCGTGGCGACCGAGCGTTTTATTCAGCACACACCGTCCTTCGAGGGGCGTCTTGCGTACCTGATCACCTCCGATGAAGAAGGACCTGCGATTGACGGAACGGTGCAGGTGGTGCGTGAGCTGGCCCACCGCGGAGAGCTCCTTGATTACTGCATCGTGGGCGAGCCCACCTCGGTCACATCGTTAGGTGACATGATCAAAAATGGGCGGCGCGGCTCGTTGTCCGGCGCGCTGGTGATTCATGGCCGGCAGGGGCACGTCGCCTATCCTCAGCAGGCTGAAAACCCGATTCACACCTTCGCACCCGCCCTTGCAGAGCTTGCCGCCATTCGTTGGGATGATGGCAATACGTACTTCCCACCCACCACATGGCAGGTCTCGAACCTGAACGCCGGCACCGGTGCCACCAACGTGATTCCCGGCGAACTGCGGGCCCATTTCAACTTCCGCTTTGCAAGCGTGAGCTCTCCCGAGGCCCTGCGCGAGCGTCTTGAGAGCGTGCTGTCTCGCCACGGACTTCGTTTCTCCATCGAATGGACACTCGGTGGCGATCCCTATCTAACGACCCCAGGAAAACTCTGCGATGCGGTATCACGCGCCATCTCAGAGGTCACGGGCCAAGCCGCACAGCTGTCCACCACAGGCGGCACGTCAGACGGCCGCTTCATTGCAAAGCACTGCCGAGAGGTCATCGAGTTCGGCCCCCCCAATGCAACGATTCACCAGATCAACGAGCGCATTCGGGTCGATGATTTGGAGCCACTGGCCAAGATTTACGAGGGGGCCATTCGGACCCTTCTGCCGGCGTGACCCTAGGCGATTGCATCGCTGACGGTGAAGCACGGTTCATCGATGCAGGCATTCAATTCGGCCAAGGCACACTGAACGCCTGGGACGAGGCCCGCTGGCTTGCGCTGGCCGCGCTCGATCTGCCGGTCGACAGCCCGATCGACATTGAAACTAGTCCTGTGAATGCGGCACAGCGCAGCCGCATCGATGCCATGTTTGAGCGCCGCTGCCGCGAACGACAGCCCGCGGCCTATCTCACCCAAACGGCCTGGCTCAAAGGCTATCGCTTTCATGTTGATCCGCGCGTCATCATTCCGCGGTCGTTTATTGCGGAACTCATTCGCGATGGCCTGACACCATGGCGGGCAGCAGGCACACCGGTGCGACGCATTTGTGATGTCTGCACCGGCTCGGGATGCCTGGCCATCATGGCCGCCGACCAATTTCCAGAGGCACAGGTGGTCGCCACCGATCTCTCCACCGATGCACTCGCTGTGGCCGCGATCAACCGTGCCGCGTATCGACTCGAAGCACGTATCGAACTTGTGGCATCGGACGTGTTTTCAGCACTGCCGCAGCAATCGTTTGATCTCATCATCTCCAATCCGCCTTACGTTCCCGAACGCAAGCGAAAAACGCTGCCGCCTGAGTTCCGTTGCGAACCCGACATGGCGCTGATCGCCAACGATCACGGTATGGCGATCGTGCGGCGTATCCTTCAGGACGCTGGGCGATTTTTAGCACCCGGCGGATTACTCATCGTGGAAATTGGCCACGAAAAAAAGGCCTGCCAGCGCCTGCTTCAGCGGGAATTTGGCCAGCTGCCCGTACAATGGGTTCGCACCGCTGAGCAGTACGACAACGTCTTTGTGGTGACACAATCTGTACTCGCCAACCATCCCTGGAGAGCCGCTCCGTGATTACGCTTTACACCTGGCCCACGCCAAACGGCAAAAAAGTCCAGATCATGCTGGAAGAAATCGGGGTGCCCTACTGCGCGGTGCCGGTCAATATTTCCAATGATGAGCAATTTGATCCAGCATTTCTGCGCATCAGTCCCAACAATAAAATTCCTGCGATTGTGGACATCAATGGTCCAGCGCCAAAAAAGGGAACGCCGTATGCCCTGTTCGAATCCGGCGCAATCCTGACCTACCTTGCCGGCAAGACCGGCATGCTCATGGGACGCACCGATCGTGAACGTTACGACGTTCTGCAGTGGCTGATGTTTCAGATGGGTGGCCTTGGGCCGATGCTTGGCCAGGCCCATCACTTCCGCATCTATGCGCCTAAAAAAATCGACTACGCGATCACGCGTTACACCAAAGAAGCCCATCGTCTCTACGGCGTCATGGACACTCGGCTGGGCGAGTCGACCTACCTTGGAGGGCAAAGCTACACAATTGCCGACATTGCCTGTTGGCCATGGATCGCCTCCCACGCTCGCCAGGGTGTCGAACTTTCAGACTTTCCAAACGTGGAGCGTTGGTTCCGCACCATTGAGGCGCGGCCAGCGGTACAACGTGGCATCGCCCTTTTTGCAGACCTCAGAAACTGATTGGCATTGACCCGAATCCCCGTACACGAGGCCCTCGCAGGGCTGCATGATTACGACACGGTGATCGATGTACGTTCGCCTTCCGAGTGGTCACTGGACCATCTTCCCGGTGCCATCAACGCACCGGCTCTTTCGGATGCAGAACGCACCACCATCGGAACGCTCTACGCGACATCAGCATTCGAAGCGAAAAAGCGCGGGGCGGCGCTGGTTGCCCGCAACATCGCCCGGGCCTTAGACGAACAGTTCATCGACCGGCCACGCGATTGGCGGCCTCTGGTCTACTGCTGGCGCGGTGGCAACCGCAGTCTCGCCATGGCCACTGTCATGGAGCGTATCGGCTGGAAGGTCCACGTTCTCGATGGCGGCTATGCCGCCTACCGAAAATTCGTGATTGCCGATTTGGCATTGCATGTTGCCCGCTTACGCTATGTGGTGGTCTGCGGCGTGACCGGCTCGGGGAAGACCGCTTACCTTCGGCAGCTGCGCGACCAGGGCGAACAGGTGCTGGACTTAGAGGGCCTGGCCCACCATCGCGGCAGCCTTCTTGGCAACGAGCCGACCGGCCAACAACCCAGCCAAAAGCAGTTTGAGAGTCGTATTTGGGACAACCTTCGACAATACTCAGAGGATCGCCCCGTCTTCGTGGAGTCGGAGAGCAAGAAAATCGGTGCGGTGCAGGTGCCGGATCCATTGATCGCACGCATGCGCGAGAGCCCCTGTATCGAGCTGTCACCGCCGCTGGACGAGCGCGTTGCGTTTCTGTGCCAAGACTATGCCCATTTCTTTGAGCAGCCGGATGTGTTGCGAGCACAACTCGAGCGTCTCAAACCACTGGTAGGAGAGAAGCGTCTGTCGGCATGGATGCAGTTGATTGATGCGCAGCGGTGGCCAGAGCTGGTTGCATCGCTGCTGGCCGATCACTACGACCCAACCTATACAGCCTCGATGCGACGGAACTACCGCGACTACGCACATGCAACACGTCGCGAAGGCCACCCGGGCCTTGCGGCACAATCAAAGGCTTAGCGCTGCGTAGTGGCGAGCTTGTCGGGAAAGGTCTTGACCCCGATGGCCTCGCGCTTGACCGCCACCCGGCGATCCAGAGTATCGAGCGCCGAGGACTGTTCGAGACGTTGCAGCTCTCGGCCAAGGGATTCCTTGACCGCTGCTGCGTCAACACTCGGCACCTGGGCTGACTCGATCACGGCCAACCAAGCACCCGCAGTGCGCGGGCCGGCCGCAATGCTGATCGCTACGGGTAATGACTTCAACTCGGCCGAGAACACCGCAGCGAGGACTTCATCCGGAACCTCAGACGACTTGGCCCGATCCTGACGGACCAGGCTACGCGCAGGGGATATCCCTGGGGGCATGGCCTTCGTTGACGAAAATTCCTTCACGGCGGCTTCCACCGCAGCCGTCGCCTTCTCAGCAGCTTTCCGCTCCCGAACGGCCCGCTCGACCTGGGTCTTCACACTGGCCAAGGGAATGGTTGCTGCAGGCCGATGGGCCGTCACACGTGCAGAGGCCAATACGCCTGGAGCGATCTCCACAGCCTCGGTGTTGCGTTTGTTTTGGAGTGCATCGGCTGAGAACAATGCCGCCTGCATCTTCGGATGCGAGACCACTTTCATAAGTTCGGGCGACAAACGCTCGGCCGATCCGCCGCGCTGTACACGGCGTACCGTTTGAATCGGAAGCCCAAACTTTTTCGATGCCGGCTCCAGAGAATCCGACTGCTCGTAGACCATGTTCGAGAACTGCTCCACGGTATCTGCCGACGCAGGCTTGGAAAACGAAATCAAGGCGATGTCGACTTCCTCTTGTGTCTGAAACTGGGCGCTGTTGGACTGATAAAACTGCTCTACCTCGGCATCCGTAACCGTGACCTGAGGCATGGTGTCGGCGATGCTCACTTTCTTAAGCCGCACGACGCGAGTCTCCAGGCCCACCTGGGCAAGACGCCGGGCAACCGCGCGCGGCACGAGGGTCGAACTCGCAATCGACGACGGCAGCACATCGATCATCAGGTCAGCACGTACCTGCTGCTCAAAGCCTTCGGGTGTGAGCCCCTGGGCCTTGAGTGCACGCTCGTACAACGCCATATCAAACTTGCCATCCTTCTGAACAGCAGGAATGGATGCGATGGTACGACGCATGCGTTCGTCGGAAATACGAATACGAAGATCATTCGCCGCGGTCAACAGCACCTGTTGCGTCACCAGATCGTTCAGTGTGGAAAGGCGTGACGCAGGTGTATCGAGCATGGCCGGGTCAATGCGGCCGCCAAGCTGTGCCCGTATCTGATCCAGGCTTTGCTGGTGGGCACGCTCCCACTGCGGATATTGAATCTTGGCCTTGCCGACCTTGGCCACAGTGGCACCATCGGCACCCGGGGCAATCAGATCCCAGGCACCCACCACCACAAACGAAGGAATGATCAGCAGAAGAATCAGTCCGAGGAAAATACGCTGGTGTTTCCGAACCGATTCAAACATAGGCGATCATCAAGAAGAGTTGGCGGAGTGGACGGGACTCGAACCCGCGACCCCCGGCGTGACAGGCCGGTATTCTAACCAACTGAACTACCACTCCTTTTAAGACACAAGAGCAACACCGCAGGGTTTTGATGGTGGGTGCTGAGAGGGTCGAACTCCCGACCTACGCCTTGTAAGGGCGCCGCTCTACCAACTGAGCTAAGCACCCCCGCCAACACACCTGCACGGCCACTACTTACCTGCTCAAAAGCGCTGTCGCTTCTAGGCAAGCCCTAAAGTATAAAAAAAACGGGCCGCCTTATCAAGCGACCCTGCATGGACGACCGCAGCCGGGCCAGGCCCGCGCGTCTACTTGTTGATGGCGTCTTTAAGTGCCTTGCCGGGACGGAATTTGGGCACCTTGGCGGCCTTGATTTTGATGGTAGCACCGGTCTGGGGATTGCGGCCATTTCGGGCTGCGCGCTTACCCACTGCGAAGGTGCCAAATCCAACCAGGGTCACCGAACCACCCTTACGCAGCGTGGTGCGTACACCGCCCATGAGCGCCTCAAGTGCGCGGCCAGCCGCTGCCTTCGACACATCCGCTTCCTTGGCGATGTGTTCGATCATTTCATTTTTATTCACGTAGGGATTCCTCTCTCTGTGTGGACACGGCATTGGTATGCCGTTTTCGTTTTTGTAGTTAATGACTAAAGCGAAGGAGCGCTATTACCGCTGAATTCACACGCGCTGTCAAGAAAAGACAGCGCGTGCGTGCACTAGGATAAACGCGCAGTGCTCGAAACCGAATGCCCGATGACTAGTGCGGCAGTGGCTCGGCAGGTGGTGAACCCAATGCCAGCGATTCGGTCGCGGCGGCTGCCGTCTGCGCAGCAACACCCTCCTCCTCATCGGGCAGCGGGGTCGGGGCGCGCGAGAGCGCAAGATCCAACACCTGATCTATCCATTTGACCGGAACAATCTCCAGAGCGCTCTTAACGTTCTGAGGAATCTCCGCCAAATCGCGCACATTCTGATCGGGGATCAACACCTTCTTGATGCCACCCCGGTGGGCGGCCAAGAGCTTCTCCTTAAGGCCGCCAATCTGCAGGACCTCGCCTCGCAGCGTGATCTCACCCGTCATGGCCACATCGGCACGCACAGGAATGCCTGTCATGGCCGAGACCATGGCCGTGGTCATGGCAATGCCGGCGCTCGGGCCATCCTTGGGCGTTGCGCCCTCGGGAGCGTGGATGTGCATATCTTTCTTTTCAAAGAGATCATCGCGAATACCCAGGCGACGGGCCCGGCTACGTACGACGGACCGAGCGGCCTCCACCGATTCCTTCATAACATCGCCCAGCGAGCCGGTGCGAATGATCTGACCTTTGCCCGGCATCACGGCCGCCTCAATGGTGAGCAGCTCACCGCCCACCTCGGTCCAGGCCAGCCCAGTGACCTCGCCTACCTGGTCTTCCTTCTCGGCGACCCCGTAGGTGTACTTACGAACCCCCAGGAATTCCTCGATGTTTTCAGCACTTACCTTCACCGGCGTAACGGCCTTTTTGGTCAGCACCATCCGCGTCACCTTACGGCAGATCTTGGAAATCTCACGCTCTAGACCTCGCACGCCCGACTCTCGGGTATAGGTGCGGATAATTTCCCGAAGGGCGGACTCATCGACCTCGATCTCGCCCGGCTTAAGGCCGGTCTGCTTCACCTGCTTGGGCAGGAGATAACGTGTTGCTATGTTGATCTTTTCTTCTTCGGTATAGCCCGAGAGCTTAATCACCTCCATACGATCGAGAAGCGCAGGCGGAATGTTCAGTGAGTTGGCCGTGGCCACAAACATGACATCCGACAGATCGTATTCGACCTCGATGTAGTGGTCGACGAAGGCGTGGTTTTGCTCGGGGTCTAACACCTCAAGCAACGCACTGGCGGGGTCGCCGCGGAAGTCCATACCCATCTTGTCGACTTCGTCGAACAAGAACAATGGATTGCGCACGCCCGTCTTGGTGAGATTGGAGAGCACCTTGCCGGGCATCGAACCGATGTAGGTCTTGCGGTGGCCACGAATCTCAGCCTCATCACGAACACCACCCAAGGCCATACGCACAAACTTACGGTTTGTCGCACGGGCGATGGACTGTCCAAGCGAGGTCTTACCGACACCCGGAGGCCCCACCAAGCACAGGATCGGCGCCTTCACCTTGTCAACGCGCTGCTGCACGGCCAGATATTCCAGAATCCGCTCTTTGACTTTTTCCAGTCCGTAATGCTCTTCCTCAAGGACCTTTTCGGCATCCGACAGGTTGTTGTTGATCTTGCTTTTCTTTTTCCAGGGCAGTGTCACCAGGGCATCAATGTAGTTGCGCACCACCGTGGCCTCGGCCGACATCGGTGACATCATGCGCAGCTTTTTGAGCTCTCCGTTGGCCTTGTCCAATGCCTCTTTGGGCATACGGGCGGACTTAATTTTCTTATCCAGCTCGTCGAGTTCGCTGTCTTCACCCTCGCCGAGCTCCTTCTGGATCGCCTTCACCTGCTCGTTGAGGTAGTACTCGCGCTGGCTCTTTTCCATCTGCCGCTTCACTCGGCCACGGATGCGTTTTTCCACCTGCAAAATATCGAGCTCGGTCTCAATCAAGGCCAACAGTATCTCAAGACGCTCGATCACCGGCACCACTTCAAGCACCGACTGCTTTTGCTCAAGCTTCATGGGCAGATGGGCTGCAATCGCATCGGCCAGCCGGCCGGCGTCCTCAATGCTCATGAGGCTGTTCAGAATCTCAGCCGGAATCTTTTTGTTCAGCTTCACGAACTGATCAAACTGATTCAGGATGGTGCGTCGCAGGGCCTCGACCTC
>JACCEE011270796.1_pt1 | contig 55182 bp, 36 predicted proteins | sample 7449931 | NCBI WGS metagenome assembly JACCEE01 (sample SAMN15323457, study PRJNA562643) | freshwater metagenome | isolation source: river surface water | place: USA:Blue River Watershed | collected 2017-08-19 | reverse complement strand
TGATCTTTTTGACGAACGAGCGGGCCAGGCCCGAGCTGATCGCCCAAAAGAGCAACAGGTGCAACACCACCACCAGCCCCAGCCCCACAAGGTGCTTGGTCGGCTTTCTTTGCCGGCTGGCGTAGTCTTCCATGGGTCAGGCTCTCCTTTTACTGTTGGATCTCATTGCAATCGTTTGCATGATACGCAAATCAAATCAGTCTGACCACCTAGGGAAAACACTGAATTTCTTTTAAAAAGACGCCGCCCTGTCGGCACAAGAAGCCAATCATGGCCTGAATTTCGAAAAAAACTGCATATATCAGACGTTCACCGACAAGAAAACACGCCATGCCTGGTGCAAGTTTGACAAAAAGGCAAATTGCAATCGTTTTCAATAATCAGGAAAAATCTGTGGGGTGCGCATGCGCTCCCGCAGAAGGTTTGCAGACGTAGATGAGTGCAGGCTGTCCTTGGGGGGAGCGGTAGTGCGTCTCGATGGCTGTGCGCACGCGCGCCACCTGCGCAGTGGGCATCAACGCCACCACACAACCGCCAAACCCCCCACCGGTCATGCGTGCCCCGCCTTGCTGTCCCACTGCCGCTTGCGCCAAGGCCACCAGGGCATCAATGGCAGGCACGGTGATTTCAAAATCATCGCGCATGGACGCATGCGACTGGGCCATCAACTCACCCAAACGAGGCAAATCGTGCGTGGCCAGGGCCTGTGCGGCATCCAGCGTGCGCTGGTTTTCAGTGACCACATGGCGGGCGCGTCGGTACACCAGCGGATCCAGCCCTGCGGCACCCGCTTGCAATTGCGACAAGCTCACATCACGCAGGGCCTTGACACCGAAATGAGCAGCGGCCTGCTCGCATTGGGCGCGCCGGGTGTTGTATTCGCTCTCGACCAAGCCCCTCTGAACACGCGAGTGAATGATCATCACCGCCATGTCGCTCATTAAAGGCACAGGGCTTGCCTCCAACGTCCGACAGTCAATCAGCAAGGCATGACCTGCCTGGCCCCGGGCCGAAATCAGCTGGTCCATGATCCCGCAGTTGCAACCCACAAACTGGTTTTCTGCCTGCTGACCGATCAAGGCCAGGTCGGTGGGGCTGAGCTGATCAAGGCGACACAGGCTTTTGAAAAACTGGGCGACCGCCACTTCGAGCGAAGCCGATGAAGACAGCCCGGCCCCTTGGGGTACATTGCCTGCCACCGCCAGATCGACCCCGGTCAACACCGCCCCCCGCGCCAGCAACATCTTGACAACGCCCCGCACGTAATTGGCCCAGGGCAGATCGGCACGCGCGGTGATGGATTCGTCCAGGTCAAACTCGTCCAGTTGATCGCCATAGTCGGTGGCCAGCACCCGCACCCGGCGATCGGTCCGTTCGCGGCCCACCACCAGGGTGCGGAAATCGATGGCACAGGGCAAGACAAAGCCATCGTTGTAGTCGGTGTGCTCACCGATCAGGTTGACGCGGCCCGGCGCCTGCACCCGCAAAGTGGGCGCAGCACCAAAACGTGTGGCAAAAGTGGTCGACAGCGTGTCAATCAGGGATGTGGTCATGGTCAAGGAGGCAGTCAGGGCAGCCGATCAACGGCCGCTGTAATGTTGGTCACTCAGGCTGCGCAAGTGTTGCGCGGCCTGTTCGGGGGTCAGGTCACGCTGGGCTTCGGCCAGCATTTCAAAACCCACCATGAATTTGCGCACCTTGGCCGAACGCAGCAAGGGCGGATAAAAGTGGGCGTGCAGTTGCCAGGGGCCCACATCCTGGCCGTCAAACGGCGCACCGTGCCAGCCCATTGAATACGGGAACGAACACTGAAACAAATTGTCATAGCGCGAGGTCAGGCGCTTGATGGCCAGCGCCAGGTCGGCGCGCTGAGCCGCCGTCAACTGCGGCATTTGCTGTACGGCAAAACGTGGCAACAACAAGGTCTCAAAAGGCCAGGTGGCCCAAAACGGCACGATCGCGACCCAGTGATCGGTCTGGACCACCACGCGTTCGGCCAATGCCATTTCGCGCTCGGCCACGTCCAGCAGCATGGGCCGACCGTGCTGCGCAAAGTAGGCCCGCTGATGCAGGTCTTCGGCCGCAGCTTCATTGGGCAAATGCCCGGTGGCCCAGATCTGCCCGTGCGGGTGCGGCTGCGAACAGCCCATCAAAGCGCCTTTGTTTTCAAACACCTGCACCCAGAGCAACTGTTGTCCCAACTCGGCCGTCTGCGCACACCAGGTGTCCACCACGCCGGTGATGGCGGGCACACTCAGCTCGGGTAGCGTGCGGGCATGGTCTGGCGAAAAACAGATCACCCGGCTCGTGCCGTGGGCCGCATGCAGCTGAAACAACGGGTCAGCACTCTGCGGGGCCGCCGGCACATCCGGCATCAGGGCCGCGTGGTCGTTGGTGAACACATAGGTGCCGGTGTAATCCGGGTTCACATCACCACTCACCCGGGTGTTGCCGGCACACAAGTAACACGTGGGCTCATAAGCAGGCAAGGTCTCGGTCTGCGCCTCTTCCTGCTGCCCTTGCCAGGGCCGTTTGGAACGGTGCGGAGACACCAGCACCCACTGTCCGGTCAGGGGGTTGCGGCGACGGTGCGAATGGTCTGCCAGATCAAAGCGTACGGTCATGGTCAGGCTCCTGGGTGTTGTACGAGTTGCAAGCGCACCATGAACGCAGTCTCGGCCTGCGCACGGGGCAAGGGCAAGCCGGCGTGCGCCAACCAGCCACCGTCTTGCTCCAGCCCACCCGGTGCATTGAGCGCATCAAAAAACGGAGCGGTGTTGTGCGCGCCGGTGGGCAGCACCGTGCCCGCAGGCAGCACCTGCTGCACCCGGTAGGTGGCTTGTGCGTCCAGCATGGGCAAGGGCAGGCGCGGGGTGTAGCGGTGGCTGCTCGGCTGCGTGCGGTAAACCAGCAGCAGCAAATCCGTGGCCAAGCCTTGGGCATCCACATCACCATGGGCTTGCCAGACCAGTCCATCTTGCAACTGCCCCCGCCAGACACGACCATGGTGCAAGCGATCGCGCAAGTCCTTGTACAAGGCGATCCAGGCTTTGAGTTCATTGGCATCGGCATCGCTCAGAATGCGGGCGTCGAGCTCCACACCCAGGTGCCCCGAGAGCGCCACCGCAGCGCGGAACGCCATGCTCTGGGTGCGCCCCGTGGTGTGCGCCCGGGCGCTGCCCACATGCGCGCCCATGATCTCGGGGGGGAAAAACTGCAAATAACCGCGCTGAATGTCCACCCGCGACATGGCGTCAATGCAGTCACTGGTCCAGACACGGTGGGTGTGGCGCAGCACGCCAAAGTCAATGCGACCGCCCCCGCCCGAGCAACTTTCAATCTCGACTTCGGGGTGCGCGGCGCGGATGCGCGCAAACAAGGCATAAGCCGCCAGCACCTGAGCCCGGTAGCCCGGCAGACCCGACTGCAAGCCTGCGGTGGTCAAGTCGCGGTTGTGGTCCCATTTGATGTAGCGAATGGGCTGCGCGGTCAGCAAGGCACTGATCTTGTCAAACAGGTAATCGCTCACCTCGGGCCGCGAGATGTCGAGCACCAACTGGTTGCGGGCGGTGATCAGGGGGCGACCCGCCAATTGCAGCGCCCAATCCGGGTGTGCCCGGTACAGGTCGCTGTCGGGGTTGATCATCTCCGGCTCGAACCACAAACCAAATTCCATGCCCTGTGCATTCACATGGGCCACCAGATCAGCCAAGCCGTCGGGAAATTTGGTCTCGTCAGGCCACCAGTCGCCCAAGGCTGCGCGGTCATGGTGGCGCCCATGGAACCAGCCATCGTCGAGCACAAAACGCTCCACCCCGATGCGTGCCGCCGCGGTGGCCAGTTCCTTGACCTTGTCCGGGTACACATCAAAGTAAAAGCCTTCCCAGGTGTTCAGGTGCACCGGGCGGGGGCGCATCTGTCCGCCGGGCCAGCTCAGGCGCGAACGCAGCTCGGCATGGAAGTTGGCGGCCAGGCTGTTGTAGCCCGCCGTGGAACAACTGGCCACCAGCTCGGGTGTGTGCAGTGATGCGCCGGGCGCCAGCAGCCCCTCCCCCGGGGCCAGCCATTCACCCATTTGCCATTGGTACTGGGCATCGTGCAGCCACTCGATGGTTTGCTGGTGGTTGCCCGACCAGGCCAAATGCGCGCCATAGACCAGGCCCGCATCGTCGGTGGCGCCTGCTGTGGCCACCACCGCCCCCGGAAAACAATCGTGGCTGGTGCGGCCCCGGCGGCTTTCACGCCGCCACAGGCTGCGTGAAAGGACATCGGTCTGCTGGAGGAATTCATGGTTGTGCTGCCCGGCATAGGAACGCACGCTGCTGACCTGCCCGGGCAGCAACAAGGTGCCCGCCGCCAGCCATTGCACATCGAGTGGGGTGTCGGCCAGATTGCGCAGCGTGCTGCGCATCACCAGCACATCGCTGCTCACATCCAGGTGCAGGTGCACCGTCAACTCGATCTGCGCCACCGGATCGGTCATGACCACACGGGCGGACTGGGCCACGTCGGTGTGCACATCGCATTGGGTAAACGCCTGTGCAAAGGCCTGCCCCTGGCGATGCGCCAGCAAGGCGCTTTGCCCAAACCAGCCCACGCCGAAGCTGGGGGCCAGTGTGAGGGGCTGGTCAAAATCCAGCATGAACGAGGGCAAGGGCCGCGACTCACGCAGACCATGGGGGTTCATCGCCTGCGCATTCAGACGAGGGCCCCAATAGCGCCAGATGGGCGCTTCGCCAACGGGCAATTCCAGCACCAGGCTGGTCTGTCGGCCATGCAGGCCAAGGTATCGGGACGTTCCGCAAGAGGTCATGGGTTGCATGTTGTGGTTCACTGAAAAGAAAAACAGAAGATTAAAAATACCGGCCGGACCAGCAGGCCACGCTTACCAGGTCAAACGCAGTCGGCGCACACCGCCTGCCGGCAAATGGCAGCGAAGAAGCCCGGTGAGGGGGTCATGAACCACCGGAATGCGCAGGCCTTCGCAAGACGCATCCAATGGGGCTTGCCAGGCCCAGGCCAAAAAGTCGCCGCCATCGCGCAAGGTCACTTCGCAGGTGCCTCCGTGCCATTGAAGCGACACCACCGCGCCGGTGCTGTTGTATTTGTCGGCCAGCCCCAGCACCGCCAGGCCATGCTCGATGGGCGCAAACGAGACGATTTCCCAATCGGCAGGTGCCAGCGTCACCGACACCACCGGCTCGTCATCGCACAACCACAACTGGTCTGACCGATGCGACCAGGCCACATAGGCCGGAGCCTTGGACAGACCGGGCACATCGTCCAAAGACACCGAAGCGGTCAACTGCTGCGCATCGGGCGTGACATGGAACAGGGCCACCACAGCGCACGCGCGGTTGCGGTTGAACACCTTGAACAAGCCCGGCTCGGTGGTCGGATCGGTCATCAGCACATCGGGGCAAGGGCGTCCCGGGAAATCAGCACGCAAAACACCGCCATCGGACAACACCAGTTTTTTCAAGACCGCTGCATCGTGCTGACCCGGGCCATCGGACACATACACTGGCCCGCCCGACACGGCACGCGCCACGGCGTGGAATGCGCCGAAAGCATGAGCGGACTGGAACATGTCCCAATCGGGCTGCATGAACTCGCCCCACCACAAGCTGGCCAAAGCGTTGGTGAACACATGCAACCCATGGCTGTCCGGACGCTGTGGAAAGAAATCATCGGATGTGCGCATGACGGTGCTGTCCTGACTCAGGTAAGCCCCTTCAGAGCCGGACGACATGCAGTTGATCAACCGCCCCTGGAAATGCTCGCGCACCGACATTTCGAGCGCACGCCGAAACGCTTTGGCCAGCACGACTCGCCCGCCTTGCCCGGACGACACGGCTTCGAGCATGGCCTGGGCATCAACCTTGACACCGTCCACCCCCTGGCGGGCCAGGCTCGCATGCCAATCCTGGTAGAACTGCAGAGCCTGCGCCGCGTCGGGCACGCCCTGCTGGGCGCCCCAGGGCTGCACATTCCAGCGGGGCTCTTGCGCCAACAAACCCGGCCCAAACGAGCGCGGCACGGAGCGCACACCGTAGTCGGCAAACGCCTCTTCAGACAAACCACCCCAATAACCCAGCAAGGCATGCCAGACCATAAAGTGCCTCACGCCATGCTCTTTTTTGGCTTGGCGGATCAAAGGCGTCAGATCACCACCGAACGGCGCATCGGACAGCAAGCTGCACAGGCGATCTTCGCCGCCAGCGCCACGCGCCCGGCTGAGCCATCCGTCATCCAGAATCACCCAACGGGGCGATGCGCCAGCTTTGCGCAGGCTCTCCAGCCCCTGCAACAGCTTGTCGGGCGTGACATCTTTGTAAAACGCGTCCCAGGTGCACCAGCCCAAGGCATCAATGTACTCAGGCACGGCCTTGTCCAGCCGCAAGCGCCCCACGCCCACTTGGTCCGACACCGCCTTGGCGGCCACCGCCACCAGCGCATAAGGATCGGCCCCCTGCCCCACCCACACGGCCGGCCCCTGACCACAGGGCACGGCAGGATCGCCGGTTTCGGCCACAACCAGCAAAGCGTCGGCCTGCGCACTCAGGGCATAGCGGGTGACCGCATCCAGCAAGGGCACCAGCAAAGTGAATTGCCCTGCCTGGGTTTGCGCCAACAACCACAAGGTTTCCGGGCACACATCTTCTTCATGCCGACCCACCGCCGGGCGTGTCCAGAAAGGGGAAAAACGGGTCAAGCTGGTGAACCGGGTCATACCGGACACCCGCCCCAACCGATGCGCTTGGTAAGAAGCCGCATCACTGGCCGGGGGCGACAACAAGACCCCGGCACCTGCGGCATCGACCTCACACGACCAACCGGCCTGCAGTTGCAAAACCGCTTGCCCCGTCCAGGCGAGTTCACCGTGAGCAGGATCCAGCGTCCAGCCAGACAAGTCGCCACCCGGCGCGTGCAAGGCGCAACTCATGCCAATGCCAACCATTGGTCTTGCAAGCTGACGGTGCGGGTCAGCGCCTGGCCCTGCGCATCAAACACATGCAGTTCTTCTGCGGGTAAGCTGATGGCCACGCGCTGGCCAGGCTGCGCCACCACCCGCCCGGCAGCGCGAACCACCAGCCCGTCCTGATCTGCGTCACCGTCCATGTAAAGGTAAGTGCTGTCCCCCAGCCGCTCTTGCCAACGCACGCTGCGCACCACACAAGCGCCGACATCCCCCAAGCGGGCGTGCTCAGGCCGCAGCCCCACCGTGACAGGCTCCCCCGGCTTCAGGCGTTGTGCATCGACGCAGGCGGTGAGGTGTTCGCCTGTGTGCAATCGGATGTGCGCCACATCAGCCGCACCGGACACCAGGGTGCCCGACAGGAAGTTCATCTTGGGCGAACCGATGAAGCCCGCCACGAACAAGTTGCGGGGGCGGTGATACAGCTCCAGCGGGGTGCCACACTGGGCCACACTGCCTTCTCGGGCCACCGCATCTCCGGCATTGAGCAACAGGATTTTGTCGGCCAGGGTCATGGCCTCCACCTGGTCGTGCGTGACATAAATGGTGCTGGCACGTCCAAACGTGCGGTGGATTCGGGCAATTTCCAGACGTGTCTGCACGCGCAAGGCCGCATCCAGATTGGACAAAGGCTCATCGAACAAAAACACCCCCGGCTCACGCACGATGGCGCGGGCAATGGCCACGCGCTGGCGCTGTCCACCCGACAAGGCCTTGGGCCGGCGCTCCAGCAGCGCCTCCAGCGCCAGCACGCGGGCAACTTCGTGGACTTTTTGACGGATGGTGGACGGATCAACTTTGGCCAGTTGCATGCCAAATGCGATGTTGTCAAAAACACTCAGGTGCGGAAACAGGGCATAGCTTTGAAACACCATGGCCACCCCGCGCTGTGCCGGCGGCGTGTCGTTCATGCGCACGCCGCCGATCGAGAGTTCGCCGGCGCTGATCTCTTCCAGGCCCGCAATCATGCGCAGCAAGGTGGATTTGCCGCAGCCCGAAGGGCCCACAAACACGCAAAACTCGCCCTCGGCCACCTCCAGCTGGACATCACGCAACACCTCGACCTGGCCGGGGTAGGTTTTGAACAGGGACTGAAGCCGAAGACTGGACATGGTGTCGACCTGCGCATGGCAAGTGCCCGATGAGATGCTGAATTATCAATCTAACGCGAGTTAGATTTTAATCCGTGAAAACCCTCAAAAAATGAATCAAGACGATCCAAAATTCCCAATAAATCGGGTTTACCCGGCTTTTTTACCCCAATCATGGGGTTGATAATTTGGAAATCTAATTCGCGTTAGTTCAAATTGAGCGAGCGCCTTGTTTCCGCATGACTCGCCCCATCACGTCCATCAGCAAGCCATTCGTCCAAGCTTTGAGTTCGGCCCGCAGAGCCGAAACCCTCACGGCCTGGGCCTTGGTTTTGCCTGCCTTGATCGGCTTTGTGGCGTTTTATGCCCTGCCCACCTGGCGCGCCATCACGATCAGCCTGACCGACTGGAACTTGCTCAAACCCGCACAGTTTGTGGGTCTGGACAACTATGCCCAGATGCTGCAAGACGGCAAGTTCTGGAACGGCATGAAACTCTCGGCTTGGTATGTGTTGCTCAACATCCCGGCGCAAATCGCGATGGGACTCTTTTTGGCTGTAGCAATGGACCGGCTGACACGCTCGCTGTTTGTCAAATCCATCGTCTTGCTCCCCTACCTGCTGTCCAACGTGCTGGTGGCGCTGATCTGGCTGTGGCTGTTGGACCCCGTGATGGGCGGGGTCAACCATGTGATCGACGCCCTCGGCGGACAACGACAACCATTTTTCAGTGGCGTTGACCAGGCCATGCTCACGGTGGCTGCGGTCAACATCTGGCGCCACATGGGGCTGGTGGCCATGCTGTTCCTGGCGGGTCTGCAAAACATCCCGCGCAATCTGTACGAGGCCGCCGCACTGGAAGGAGCCAGCGAATGGGACATGTTCCGCCACATCACGCTGCCTTTGTTGCGCCCGGTCATGGTCTTTGTGTTGGTGACCAGTGTCACCGGGTCTTTCCAGATTTTTGACACCATCGCCATCACCACCAACGGCGGCCCACTGGATTCAACCCGGGTGATCGTGCACTACATCGTGCAAAACGCTTTCTCGTTTTACAAAATGGGCTACGCCTCGGCCATGTCCATGACCTTGTGCCTGGTCATGGTGGCTTACACCTTTGTGCAGATGCGCGTCATGCGCGCCCACGAAAACGACCTGGCCTGATGCCACCCGCTGAGCCGACCATGACCCCCTCACGCCCCGCCCGCCATCCGCCACGCAAGCGCGCACTGAACCCGGGGCGCATGCTCGCCTGGCTGGTGTTGCTGGTCATGCTGGGGTTCACTTTGCTGCCACTGTGGGTGGTGCTCAAGACCGCGCTGATTCACCCCGAACAGCTGTTCAGCCAAGCCACCGATTGGCTGCCCACCGAGCCGACGCTGACCAATTTTCAAAAAGTGCTGGGGCTCGTCTCGACCGAAGAAGCCCTGGCCTTGGGCGGCTCAGGCGCAGAAATCGATGTGCTGCGGGCACTGGGCAATTCGGTGCTGTTCACCGCCATCACGGTCACGATGCAAACGGGCTGCGCCGCCATGGCGGCCTATGCATTTGCACGCCTGCGCTTTCCGGGTCGTCACCTGCTTTTTGGCTTGTTTGTCGCATCCATGATGGTGCCCGGTGTGGTGACCTTGATTCCCAATTTCATTTTGATCCGCGATCTGGGCTGGCTCAACACCATGGCGGGCATGGTCGCGCCGTTTTGCCTGATGCAGGGGTTTTCGGTGTTTTTCTTGCGCCAGTTTTTCCTGTCGGTGCCCCGCGACCTGGAAGAAGCCGCCTTGCTCGAAGGGGCCAGCCATTTCGGCATTTTCTGGCGTGTGGTGCTGCCCTTGAGCATCACCCCCCTGGCCACCATCGCCACCCTCACGGGCATCAACATGTGGAATGAGTTTTTCTGGCCCTACCTGGTAGGCAGGGACGAATTGCAGCAAGTCTTGCCCGTGGCCTTGCAGGCTTTCAAATCACAAACACCCCAAGGTCAGCCCGACTGGACCGGCTTGATGGCAGCAACCACCCTGACCGTGCTGCCTACCGTGGTGTTGCTGCTGGCGTTTGGCCGTCAAGTCGTTGAATCGGTGCAATTTTCGGGCAGCAAATGATGCCCAGCACCCACATTCACCGCATGAGGACAAGCTGTCGATGAAAACCTTCACCGCCATCATTACCCTAGCGGCCTGCGCCTTGACCGGCGGCACGGCGCAAGCCACCACGGTCAAATACATGCTGTGGGACTCCAGCCAGCTGCCGGCCTATCGCCAGTGCGCGGCAGATTTTCAAAAGCGACGCCCCGATATCCAGATCAAGATCAGGCAAGCGGGCTGGGACGATTACTGGACCGCCATTGCCACCGGCTTCATTTCGGAAACAGCCCCCGATGTGTTCGTCAATCACCTGTCCAAGTACCCCGAAATCGTGAAAAACGATTTGCTGCTGGATCTGCAGCCCTGGATGGTGCGCGACCAAGTCAATGCCCGCCTTTACAAGCCGGAGTTGCTCAAGGCCTGGGCTCGTGCTGGGCAGCAATTTGGTCTGCCCAAAGACTGGGACACGGTGGCCTTGGCGGTGAACCTGAACCACGCCCGCAAGCATGGCGTGAGCCTGACCGAGTTGCAAACCATGGACTGGAATCCCCGCGATGGGGGCAGCTTTGAGCGCATCGTGAAGCGGCTCACGGTCGATGCCCAGGGCCACCATGCCAACAGCCCCCGTTTTGACCCGCAACGCGTGGTCATCCACGGCTACCAGAACCCCGGCCCCGGCGGCATGACCGGGCAGACCGAATGGAGTCATTTCGCGGTGTCCAATGGCTTCCAGTTTCAGGAAGCCCCCTGGAGCCCGCGTCTGCAGTTTGACCATCCCAAGCTGGCCGAGACCATGGACTACCTGGCCGGTTTGACGGCCAAGGGACTGTCGGCACCGGTGGACCGCGTGCGCAGCCTGGGCGCCAGCACCCTGTTCGTGAGCCAGCGTGCGGCCATCATCCCTGACGGCTCCTGGATGATCCCTTATTACAAGCAAAATGCTCGGTTTGAATACGCTTGGGTCCCCCTGCCACAAGGCCCCATCGGAGCGCGGGCCAGCATGCTCAACGGCACGGCCGACTCGATTTGGGCGGGATCCAAAGTCAAGGCCGAGGCCTGGGCATGGGTGAAATACCTGGCCTCACCGGATTGCCAAAACACGGTCGCCCGCTTGCGCGGGATCTTTCCGGCCATCACCAGCGAAGTTGACACGGCACACCAACACCATCGGGCATCGGGAGTGGACATTTCGGCTTTTCTGACGATGGCCCAAAGCCACACCTTTTTGCCGCCCATCGTGGACAAAGCCTCACAGATCAATGAAATCGTGGGCGGGGCAATGGAAGCGATCTTGCTGGGCCAAGGCCACGCACAAGCCGTGCTGAAAGAAGCCAATGCTCGGGCAAATCAACGCCACCGCTGAGGCCTTGGCGTCAGACGGGAAACCGCTATAGTCCACGCCTGCCCACACGAGGAAATGAACCCCATGACAGCCGGTCGACCCCGTCCCCCCACCAGTGCCCAAGTGGCCCTCAAGGCGGGGGTGTCTCGAACCACGGTGTCTTTTGTCCTCAATGGCGTGCGCAACCAGGGCATCAGTGACAGCACACGCGCCAAGGTGCTGGCTGTGGCACGCGAGATGGGCTACCAGCCCAATGCCGCGGCACGCAGCCTGGCCAGTGGCTCCACCGGCACCGTGGCACTGGTGATCCCCAAAGCATCGCACTTGTATGTCGATGCCTTCCTGGCCCAGCTGGTGGCCACGCTCAACGAGGCCTGCCACCACCATGGCCTCAAGATGCTGATCGAATCGACCGATGAAGAAGGGCGGGAACCCGGTGGCTTCATGAACCTGGTGCACCAACGCAGCATTGACGGATTGATTGTGGCCAACCCCCGCACCTCCGAGCATGCGCATCTGGAACACATCGCCGCGGCAGGCATTGCGCTGGTGGTGCTGACCTCTCGCCCTGGCGAACTGCCCGGCTTTTGTACCGTGCCCAGCGACACCTCGTTGTCCGCCAAAACAGCGGTGAAGCACCTGCTGTCATTGGGGCACGAAAAAATCGCTTACATCAGCTTTGCCCAACCCGAATACGACTCGGTGCATGAGCGTGAAGTGGGTTGGCGCACCGCACTGACCGAAGCGGGTCAGACGCCCGACCCGGCTCTGGTGGAATACGCGGACATCAGCGCCCAAAGTGGCTATGACGCGGCGCGCCGCTTGCTGGCGCGTGGGGTGAAATTCAGCGCCCTGTTTGCAGGCAACGACACCATCGCCATGGGTGCCATGCGGGCCCTGCGCGAAGCCGGTCTGCGGATTCCGCAAGATGTGGCCATCGTGGGCTATGACGATACGCCCATGGCGGCTTTTGCAAGCCCACCGCTGACCACCATGCGCTCCGACCCGATCGGACAGGCCCAGCTGGCCTTGAATCTGCTCTTGGCCCAACTCCAGGGGCAAGCTTTGCCCGCCACCCCGGACGACGCGCAGGCCAAACTGGTCATCCGCGCGTCCTGCGGCTCCAAATAAACCCCGATTGCCGCTGACGAGGTCTGCGCAGGCAAGTCAGGCCTGAAATCTGAAGCCCCATGAAAAAAGGGCAGGCCCGCAAAGGCCTGCCCTGGGTTCAGATCACTCTGGAGTGGATCAGAACTTGTACTTCACAGTCGCGCTGACGGTACGGCCTGTCTCGACACCGGCACCGTAGTAGTTGCCGCTGATTTGACCTGCTGTGCTCGATGGGTACAGCTTGTTGAACAGGTTGTTCACGTTCAACGAACCCACGATGCCGTTGCCGAAATCGTGGTTCACGAAAGCGCTGACGATGTAGTGACCCGCCACCGATGCCGAGTTGTCATCGTTGAGGTACATCTTGCCCACACCGCGAACCGTTGCACCAATCACGCTGTCACCCAGGGTGTAACGTGGAGACAAGGTGTAACGCCACTTGGTAGAACCTGCTGGAGTTTTGCCCAGGTAGGTCGCACTGGCGGTGTTCTTGGTGAACGACTCATCGCTGTACACCGCATTGGCGTTCAGAGCGAAATTACCGATCGAGAAACCGGACTCGAATTCAACACCATCGGCCTTGTAACCCAGCTCGCGCAGGTAAGGGCCATCACGCTGGATGTTGCGTGTTGGGTCGTAATCGAATTCCTTGGTGGTGGAGTGGAAGTAGGTCGCCGACAACGCGTAGCGTGCATCACCCAACGAACCACGGGTCTTGGTGCCCAGTTCGAACTGAGCAACAGGCGCCACAGCGATGTCACCCGCGCCAGCAGCCAGGCCACCCATGGCGTTGAAGTTGTTGGTGGTGGTCAACAGACGGTCAGAAATGGCACGGTGACCCAGGCTGTAGCGACCGAAGACGCTGGCATCCTTGTTCAGACGGTAGTTGGCACCGGCAGAGTAGTTGTTGTAGCTGGTTTTGTAATCAGCCAGGATGCGGTTGGTGGCCATGGTGGTGGTCAAACCATTCACAGTCGGACCCGCTGCGCCCACATCGGCGTAACCGTAGCCACTGAAGTGCTCGTTGCGGATACCGGCATCCAGATCCCAGTTGCCCGACTCGAGGTTCAAGCCCAGGTAGGGAGCGGTCGTTGTGAATTGCTCGTTGATGTTCTTGGCGCTGTCAGCACCCCAGCTGTTGTTGTAGCCGGTCAGACCCTGGTTGGTCAGTGCAGCGTTGCTGGCGTTGAACACATCGATCACAGCACCGTTGTAGGCAGCTTCAACCACGCGTGTGCTGATGCTCCATTTCTGGACCACGTTTTGGCGCGAGTAGAACAAACCTGTTTTGGCGTTCAGCTTGTTGCCATTGCCCAGATCAAAGGCTTTGCTGACCGAGAAATCATTGACAAAGTTGCCCATGTCAGGGGTTTGCACGTTGATGGCACCACCTGTCGACACCAGACCTGCAGCCAGGTTGGCATCGGTCACCACTTGACCCGCCTTGGGACCATTGAGGTACTTGGCATAGGAAGCACCTGTGATGCCGCCCAAAGCGCTGCCCAGAGTCTTGACATCCCAGAACTGGGTCTGGAAGGCACCGGCGTTTTGCGACACACGGAACTTGTTGTCCACGGTGATGCCGTTGTTCAGTTCGTTGTGGAACTCAAAACCGACCGATTTGGACTTGGATGTGATGCCATTGGTCAGTGAGGACTGAGTGATCTGACCAGTCACGGGATCCATGGCAGGGAAAGTGCTGTTGAACTTCGAATACTGCGAGTCATACAGACCGTTGAAGCCGCGAGCCAAACCAAAATTGGACAACACACCACCGCTGGATGTGGCTGTCAGGAAGGTTTGTGGTGTGGTCGGTGCGGTTTCGTCCAGAGCCTTGAGGTTCAAACGGACATAACCTTTGGTGCCATTGAATTCCTTGGTGACGTTGGCCTTGATCTGATAGCCATGCAGAGCGCCAGGAGCCGCCTTGCGAGCCCCTTCACCGTCACGGAAGTAACCGCCCACGTGGTAGTACATGTCGGTACCGATGCGGCCGCCCACATCACCATCCACACGTGTTTCGTTGAAGTTCAGACCCTTGGTAATGCCCAGGGAACCACCTTTTTCCTTGCCCGTCTTGCTCATGTAGTTGATCACGGCGCCTGGAGCGTGCGATGCATACACTGAAGAAGAACCACCACGCAATGTCTGGATGCTGTCGACATTGTTGTCGAAACGGGTCCAGTAGTCGTTGTTCGAGAACATCATGTCACCGAACTGGACGGTGGGCAGGCCGTCTTCCTGGATCTGCACATACTTGGAACCGCCGGAAGAAATCGGCAGACCACGCACGGAGATGTTGGCGTTACCGCCTGGGCCTGCTGTGGCTTCGGTACGGATACCGGGGATCAACAGCAGCACTTCGGATTCAGTGCGTGCACCGAAATCTTTGATGGCATCGCCATCCACGTCGGTCACGGAAACCGAGCTGCGCATTTTGGACTTGGCAGTGGAAGAGCTGGTCACGACAACTTCGTCGAGCTTCAGGCTTTCCTGTGCGTATACGGCACCGGCTTGCAGCAGCGCTGCAACGGCTACGGCTACGGGCGTGTAGCTGGGGATCTTCTTCATGGTATCTCCTGGGTGAATGAAGGGGCCAATGGGGTTTTTTCCCATTAGACAGTTGAATTATTGGATCATCTTGCAATCGATTGCAATTCAGGAGAAACCCTAGATTGTTGCGTAAATGTGACTGTTTATAAAAAAACAAATCACCCAGGTCGGTCCTGCAAAAACTAACGGGATTGGGGCCCGTAGAGGGTGATCTGCACCTCACCGTCCGTCTGCACTTGACACCAGGGTGCACGAGGGAACACCACACTCGTCAGCGAGCTGAGGCCGCCATCAGCAATCGTTTCCATCGAGGCAGCATCCATGTACACACACACCTCGCACACATCGGACTGGCTGATGCGCGGGGCCACATGGCGTGCGGCAAATTCAGGATGGAAATCCACCACCCCACTGCTTGAACGGTCTACGCAGAAGGTGCGAGCCTGGGCGTCATAAGCCAGTTGCCAGCGGTCACCACGGGCATTGGACACAGTCACTGTCCAGCTCTCAGCTGCCGCGCTGCGCAGTCGAATCTTGACGGGCTTGGTGCAGTCGACCACGTTCCAGCATTGCACAGCAGCCCCCCTAACCGCCGACGCCTCCACAAGCATGGGCTCGGACTTGAAAGCAGCCTCCACTTCGCGGGCCACGGGGGAGCACAACCAGGCTTGCCCTTCGACGTCCCGCAAGCTCAGTTCACGCGGCAAGGTCATGGCACCTCGCCACGGGGTGGTGGGCACGTCTTTGGCATAGAGCCAACTGCTCATCCAGCCCACAAAAATGCAGCGCCCTGGCGTGTTGCTCCAGGTCACACCGGCATAGTTGTCAGCCCCCCAGTCGAGCCACAGGACATCTGTGTGCTCGGGCGTAAAAGAATGCCCGTCGAAATCGCCGACAAAGTACTGGGTGGCCGATCCACCTTGGGGACCGCCTGGCGTCAGGCTGACCAGCAGCACCCAGCGCGCACGCCCATTCAGACTCAGCTGAATCAAATCAGGGCACTCCCACACGCCACCGTGTGCGCCAGACTGATGCCCAAAGCCGCTCTCCCAAGTCCATTCCTTCAAATCAGGGGAGCTGTAAAACGCGATGTGATCACCACACGCCAGACTCATGATCCAGCGCGCTGTGGTCTCATGCCAAAACACTTTGGGATCGCGAAAATCCTTCAGGCCCAGACTGGGCAACACAGGGTTGCCCGAATGCTTGTGCCATGTTTGACCCGCGTCCAGGCTGTAGGCCAGACTCTGGCGTTGATGCGGTTGGCCCTGAGACTCCAGCGTGGTGCTGTTGTGGGTGAATAAGGCAACCAGTGGGGATGTGCCAGCAGGTCCCAAACCCGAAGTGTTGTTCAGATCCAGCACGGCGCTGCCCGAAAAGATCATGCCGAGTTCATCAGGTGCCAGCGCCACAGGGTGTTCTTGCCAATGAACAAGATCACGGCTGGTGGCATGCCCCCAATGCATGGGGCCCCACACGCTGCTGTGCGGGTGGTATTGAAAAAACAGGTGATACACCCCTTCATGGAAGACCAACCCGTTGGGGTCGTTCATCCAGTGGGCGGCAGGTGTGAAGTGAAAGGCGGGTCGGTAGGTCAGTGCAGGTGTATCGGACATCGCGTGGGGGTCAGCCTTGTGCAGCGCAGTGGCGGCGAATGAAATCGCCATGGGTGGGCATGGCTTCGGCCGCCTGCATCATGGCTTTGCGCAGATTTTTGAGGGTCCCTTCGCCATCGATGCGTCGCAGGTCCACCAACGGGTCGTGGCGTTCAGGGAAATTGAGCTGCCCCAGATGCACCGCCAGCCAGCTGGGGGGACCAAACAGGTCATAGCCATCGACCACGATGCGACCATAGCGCTTGAAATGCTTGAGCTTGTAGTCCAGTGAATCGGGAATGCTCATGGCCGAGGTGTAACGCCACAAAGGGGAATCGTCACGGGTGGTCAGTTTGTAGTGCAGCACCAGGAAGTCGCGGATGCGCTCAAATTCCGAGTTGCCCAGGCGGTTGTATTCCTCGGACACCATCGGGTCAAAATCGCGGTCGGGAAACAGTGCCAGCAGCTTGGAAATCCCCGATTGAACCAGGTGCAGACTCGTCGACTCCAGAGGCTCCATGAACCCACTGGACAAACCCAGCGCGACGACGTTTTTGTTCCAGAATTTTTTACGGCGACCGGTGGTGAATCGCAAAGGACGCGGATCGGCCAGTGCCTTGCCGTCCAGCCGCTGAAGCAACAGACTGGCCGCTTCGTCTTCTTTCATGAACTGGCTGCAAAAAACATAGCCATTGCCAATGCGGTGCTGCAAAGGAATGCGCCACTGCCAGCCCGCCTCACGCGCCGTGGCCTTGGTGTAGGGCAAGGGGTCGCCGTTCGATTCACACGGCACGGCCATCGCCCGGTCGCACGGCAACCAGTGGCTCCAGTCTTCATAACCCGTGTGCAAAGCCTCTTCGATGAGCAGGCCGCGAAAACCCGAACAATCGATGAACAGGTCCCCCGAGATTTCACGACCATCGCTGAGTTGGAGCTTTTCGACAAACCCATCTCCCTCGCGCAGGCCCACGTGAACAACCTTGCCCTCGACGCGCAGCACGCCACGCTTTTCGCTGACTTCACGCAGGTATTTGGCATACAGGCCGGCGTCAAAATGGTAGGCGTAATCAAACGTGGATGTGACTTGCCGAGGGTCTTGCGTGGGTGGACTGAAACGACCGCGACTGGCGGCTGCCCAAGCCATCGAATATTCGTCGATCGGCGGCATGGCGTGAAACTGGCGACTCTTGAGCCAGTATTGGTGCAAGGGGGAAAAGTCAAACTGGGCCCCGTGAGGACCGAACTGGTGAAAGTAACTGTGCCCCACTTGGGCCCAGTCATTGAACTGGATACCGAGCTTGAAGGTGCCCTGTGTGCGCTTGATGAACTCCACCTCGTCCAGACCCATGGTCCGGTTGAGCGTCTTGATGGGTGGAATGGTCGCCTCACCCACACCCACGGTCCCGATTTCGTCCGATTCAACCACCGTGATGGAGCACCCTTGCGTGAGGGCATTGGACAAGGACGCAGCCGCCATCCAGCCTGCAGAGCCACCGCCCACAATGACCACACTGCGAATTTGTCGGTTTCCGTTTTCCATGTGCCTGTTCCTTCAAATTTCACTTCGCCGATTGTCTGCTGTCCTGCCAACAGGCGGCGACGCCAAGTGCATTGTGGAACAGCAAGGTCCGAGATGAGCCTGGCAGGGCCGCCGAGCTCCGTCGGCCGTCATCAATTCAGTGCGAACTGTTGCTCGCCTGCGGGCGTGCTGTAGACAATCACGCCCGTCTTGGATGTCAGATCCACCTCAAGGCGGGCGTATTCAGCACCCGCCACCCAGGACAAGGTCAGCTTGTCTTCGGCAGACGCCTCATGGCTGAACGTGCCACCAAATGCGGCATGCTGGTTGCGCAAGCGGATCAGGTCGAGCAGACGCGCCACCACGGGGGTTTGGATCGCGGCCAACACTTCTTCGCGTGGGTAGTAGTGGCGGTTGATGTCACGACCGACTTTGGTTTTTGCCAGCAAGTCCATGTCGTTTTCGCCCGCCAGCAAGCCGACGTAATAAACCTGAGGCACACCCGGCACAAAGAATTGGATGGCGCGTGCAACCAGATAAGCCGATGCATTGCGGCCCATGGCATCAAAGAAAGTGCAGTTGACCTGGTACAGGTCCAGGTTGGATGCGGCCGCGCCCGTGGCCTGGCGGCTTTGGTTTTGCGAGTTGCGGTGCATGCGCTCAACCAGTTCATCCAGCTCATGCGGGGGCACCAGGCCGGGGTTGTTGGCGCGGTCTGCCGCGTCAGCACCGATGTCGATGATGCCGATGCCATCGTGCGTATCCAGCACGGTGATGGCGTTGTTGGGTCGCTGGTCCAGCCATGAGCGCAATGGTGCGCTGCGGCCGAATTCGAGTGCGTGCAGCACCAGCGGGGGCAGCGCAAAGTCATACACCCAGTCCACTTGTTGGGCGATTTCCATCTGACGCTTGTAATAGGAATGGATTTCGACCAGCACTTCCAGGCCCAATTCACGGCCGCGTTTGGCAAACGCTTTGATGAACTCAAAGGTCTCGGGCATCATGAAACAGTTGGCACCGGCTTTCTTGATGGCGTAACCCACTGCATCGAGTCGGACCATGGTGACGCCACTTTGCGAGAGCTTTTGCAAAATCGACTCGAGGTAGGCTTGGCCTGCAGGCGTGTGCACATCGATGTCAATTTGCTGGGGCGTGAACGTGGTCCACAGCAAGCGACGCTCACCATTGGCCAAGGTGGTCACCGTGAACGGCATGCCCGGACGCGGACGGTAAACCGCCAGCAGGTCTTTTTCGGTGGCACCGTTGGGGAACACCGATTCCATGGTCAGGAACAGGCCGTCGTATTCAGAAGCGCTGCCTTTTTGCGAATAGTCCAGAAACTGCGGCGACTCGGACGACATGTGGTTGACGATCACGTCGGCCATCACATCGGCGGTACCAGTCAGGCGCTTGATGTCGTCCCAACTGCCCAAACGGTCATCCACCCGGGTGTGGTCGATCGGGTCAAAGCCCGCATCTGCACCATCGATTTTGTAAAAAAATGGCAGCAGGTGAACCCCGCCAAACACACCAGCCAAAGGCCCTTCCAGCAGGTCTTGCAGTTGGGGCAATGTCGTGCCGCCAAAGCGGTCAACGTACGTGATCAATTGAACCTTGTTTTTCATACTTCAAACATTCACAAAACAAATACCGAGGTGAACCTGTGCGCACTGCGCATCAGTCAGGCACCTTGACCCTGAGCGTGGCGACGGCTGCGCAGAACATCAGCACGCCAGCCGTCATCAATACGTTGCGCGGATCGCCCGCAAACACGTTGTCGTACATCAGGGACATCAAACCACCACCGATCAGCAAAGGGATCACGATGAACATGTTGAAGATACCCATGTACACCCCGGTGCGTTCGGGGGGCACGCTGCGTGCCAGCATCACATAAGGGTTGCCCATGATGCTGGCCCAGCCCAGGCCCACACCCACTGCTGGCAAGAACAACAGCGCATACGAATCGATTTGCGGCAAGAACCACATGCCCAGACCCGACAGCGTCAGGCACACGGCATGCACCTTGGGTGCACCAAAGCGCTTGGTGTAACCCACCATGAGCAAAGCCGACACGAAAGAGACCACGTTGTAAAAAGCCCCCACCTCACCATTGACCAGCACCGCATCACGAAAGCCGGTGCTGGTGGGGTCGTTGGTGCCAAACAGCGAGCGTGCAATGGAATAAGCCACATACTGCCAATACCAGCCCATGGCCATCCACTGAAACAGCTTCATCCAGGCCATTTGGCGCATGGGCACGGGCATGTCCTTGATGGCATCCCAAATTTCACTCAGGGTCGCGCCCAGCCCTTGTTTTTGGGCAGACAGCTTGGCTTTTTGTTCAGACGACAGGGGCAACTCGGGCACGCGCCAGATCGACCAGACAATCGTTGTCACCGAAATCACGGCCCCAATGACAAAAGAAATCAATGTGATCTGCGGGATGTGGTTGTCCCCCACGGCATCTTTGTTCATGCCAAACCAGACCAACAGGCTGGGCATCAGGTAAGCCAGGGTTTGCGCCAAACCCGTGAACGCACTCTGGATGATGAAGCCATGAGCGTGTTGGTCCTTCGGCAAACGGTCACCCACGTAAGCGCGGTATGGCTCCATGGTCACGTTGTTGGCGGCATCCAGAATCCACAGCAAACTGGCGGCCATCCACAAGGCCTGGCTGTAGGGCATGGCAAACAGGCTGAGCGAACACAAGATGGCACCGATCAAGAAAAACGGGGTGCGTCGGCCATAGCGCGATGTGCAGCGGTCGCTCATGGCCCCCACGAGGGGCTGGACCAGCAGGCCCGTGACGGGGCCAGCGAGGCTCAGCAGGGGCAGCTCCGCCTCATTGGCACCCAGGTAGCTGTAAATGGGCCCCATGCTGCTTTGCTGCAAGCCAAAGCTGAACTGCAAGCCTAAAAAACCAATGTTCATTTGCACGATCTGCCAGATCGACAAATGCGGGGGAGAGACGTTCAGATTGTGGTTCATCGGACTTTGAAAAATCTTGCACGCCGAAACGTACAGCCATTGATCAAGTCAATTTATCCGACTTTGCAATCGATTGCAATAGGGTTTCACCTGATCTCGGAGCCGTTCGATGAACGAGGTTTTCTGCAATGCCCCGGACTGCACATTGGCCACACCAGGGCCAGCCCAAAAGTCAGCGGGCCAACAAACCCCACAAGCCAGCCAACTCCACAGCCAGAGCATCACCCTGCACGGCGGACAGCTGCTGGCGCGCAGCCTCTTTTTGACCCGCCTGAATCAGGCTGATCGCGTGATGCAGGCGCACCTCGTGCTCACGCCGCAAATTGCCCAACTCCAGCGCCTTGGCATACGCCGCATTGGCGGCAGCCCAATTTTTCTTGGAGGCATGGACATCCGCCACACCCGCCCACGAAGCACCATCCTTGGCGGCCTTCTCAAACTGGGCAAATGCGCGCTCATCTTCCTGAGCCTTCTTTTGCGCGTCAGCCCGCAACTTGGCGTGCGCTGCCGCATCAACCCCCTGTCCCAAAGCACCCAGCTCGAAGCCCTTGGCCAACACCCTGAGCGCTTCAGACGGCAAACCTGCCTTCAGGGCCTGTTGAGCCATGTCGGTGTATTCACCCGCTTCCTCCAGGTTGTCGGTGTATTCGAGCAAGCGGTACAGGTCCAGCTCAAGGCGAGGGTTCAGGTTGGCTTGCTGTGCCATGCGCTGAATCACTTCGGCCCAATAGGCTTTAGAGGGGTAAGCCTCCAGCAAGCGCCGGAGGGTGGCCTGGTAACCCGGGTTGTCCTTGAGCTGGCGATAGCTGACCGCCAGCATGCGCAGCTCCTGCTCGGGGGTCTTGATTCCAGCAGCCGCATCGAGACGCATCTTTTCTTGCATCTCGTCCACCACCTGCTTGTGTTCACCCATGACCGACAGGGTCTGGATCATCACCACACGGATCACGGGTTTGGGGCCGCCATCCTTCAAGTATTGACGCGCCCACTTGACCACCAAGGCGTTGTCTTTCTTTTGCTGCCCGGCATTCATCAAGGACTCCAGCATGGGCAACCGGTCTGCAACAGGGACCTCGGGTGAAGTCACTAAATATTCCAGCGCCTCAATGGCCACATCCCAATTCTTGGCTCGCAAGGCCACCACCGCCTGGGTGCGCAGCACCACCGCACGCTCGGCGGGCGTCAGCTGCGCCACAGCCAGGGCTTCACGTGTCAGCCCCAAGGCTTGGTCGGGCTGGTTGTTTTTGAGCGCTTCTTGCGCCGCAGCCAACGGCTTGTGCACTTCAGCACGCAAAGTGGCCGGGGCAGGCGATTGCGCCTGTACAGACACCATGCAAAACAGCAAGCCGGTCAACAAGACCAGCTGATTGGCCCAATGGGTCTTGCGGGAAGGTTTCATGTTCATGTCAATTTGCTCCTCGCATGATTGTGATCAGAAATTGTCAAAGCGCCACGCCACACGTGGTTTTTGGTAACCCAAATGAACTTGAGCAGGGCACCCGCTCGCCGAGGTGTACTTAGACTACAGCAAGACTGCAGCGCGACCAACGGGTTGTAATTTTGATACAAAACCTTGCTGAAACTCTTCTGGAAAATCGATAAAAAACCGATGCAGTCCAGCAATAACTGCACAAAAGCATCAAAACACGCACCAAAAAAGCAAATCACAGGGTTTTCACCAGTGTGACGTCTATCTAGTTTTACTACAAAATTTCAAGGTACTTGCTTCAAAGCTGCAAGTGCCTCTTCTTCATACATCTCCAAGGTTTACACATGAAACAAACGACTCCACAACGCGGCTTCAGGGTCAGCCCTGTCGCAGCGGGTTGCGCCGTCCTGCTGATGGCAGCCGGTGCAGCCCAAGCCCAACAAGCTGCCGACAACGTCATCGTGACCGGTATCCGCGCATCGATCGAGAGCGCCATTTCGGTCAAGAAAAATGCCGACGGTATCGTGGAAGCAATTTCCGCCGAGGACATTGGCAAACTGCCCGACGCGACCGTTGCTGAATCCATTTCACGTTTGCCCGGGGTTTCATCCCAGCGCAACAAATCCACGGGCCGCGCCCAGTCGGTGAGCGTGCGCGGCATGTCGCCAGACTTCAACGGTGCCTTGCTCAATGGCCGTGAGCAAGCATCCACTGGTGACAGCCGTGGCGTGGAGTTCGACCAATTCCCGGCTGAATTGCTGAGCTCCATCGTGATCCACAAAACCCCAGAAGCGGGTCTGGTGGGTCAAGGCCTGGCATCGACCATCGACCTGCGCACCGTGCGCCCCCTCGACTTTCAAAAACGCACACTGACCGCCACGGTGCGCAAACAAACCTCTGGCATCGACTCTGGTGCGGGCGAAGGTTCCGGTTCACGCCAGTCCTTCTCGTATGTCGATCAGTTTGCTGACCGTACCATTGGTTTGGCTTTGGGCTTCACCAAGCTCAAGGACACCGGCGCCGAGCAGCTCAAATTCAACTCGTGGGGCGGCTGGAACGTGGATACGCCTCAAGGCAAGATCCCCGGTGGTTTCACTGCCGACACAGAACAAAGCTCCGCCAATCGCGAAGGCCTGATGGCAGTTCTGCAGTTCAAGCCCAACAAGGACTTTGAATCCACACTGGACTTGTTCAGCTCCAAAGGGACATTCGCCCTGAAGAAGACAGGCTTGGAAGGCGCGTTCCTGGACAACTCCAATTACGACCCGACAGGCACCGTGAGCAACGCCACCACAGCCAACGGTTTCGTCACCAGCGGCACCGTGGACAAATACAAAGGCGTGGTTCGCAACCACCTGGAGTCGGGCGACGACAAGCTCAACTCTTTTGGCTGGAACACCAAATTCAAGGCTGGCGACTGGAAACTCAGCACCGACCTGGCCCAGTCCAAAGTCACCCGCACCAGCAGCCGCTATGAAACCACTGCAGGCTTGCCCGGTAACGCCAACAATGGCACCCCCACAGACACCATGTCCTGGTCGGGCTTCAATGGCACCAACCTGGCCGATGTCAAATTCACAACCGGCCTGAGCTACGCCGATCGTTCCAAGATCAAGCTGACGGATGTGAACGGCTGGAGTGGCGGCGCATCTTCGCCCCAAGCTGGCTATGTCGCGCTGCCCCAAGTCACAGACAAAGTGGACAACTTCCGCATCAACGGCTACCACAACCTCAACATGGGTCACTTGGTTGGTGCCGAAGTCGGCCTGAACTTTGCTGACCGCTCCAAAGTCCGCTCGACCGAAGAAGGCCGCTTGGTCATCAAAGGTGGTGACCCTTACGGCGGCGCAGAAGTCCCCGGGTCAGCCGTGGGTGTCGCAGGCACCACAGGTCTGGCCGTTGTGTCATGGGACCCACGCGGCTCTCTGGGCACCATTTACGACCTGGCCAAGAAAGTGGACTCTGCCATCCTGAACAAGGGCTGGACTGTCAGCGAAAAAGTCACCACCACCTACGCCAAGGGCGATCTGGAAGGTCAGCTGTTTGGCCTGTCCTACCGCGGCAATGTCGGCGCACAAATTGTGAACACCCGTCAAAACTCGACAGGTACCAGCGTCAACACAGCCACTTGCACAGGCAACACCGAAGCCACCTGCCCCAGCAGCACCGTGGCCTTTGGCAAAACCTACACCGATGTCAACCCCAGCCTGAACCTGAACTTTGACGCCGGCAACGATCAGATGGTTCGTCTGGGTCTGGCCAAAGTGCTGGCACGCCCCAACATGGGTGACATGCGTGCCAACGGCGGCTTCTCTTACGACACCACCAAACAGATGTACACCGGCGAGGCAGGCAACCCCAACCTGGAGCCTTTCCGCGCCAAGTCGCTGGATGTGTCGTATGAAAAATACTTTGGCAAGAAAGGCTATGTCAGTGTCGCCGGCTTCTACAAGAATCTGGACACCTACATCCTGAAAACAGCCACGCCGTTTGACTTCAAGGACTACGTGGGCGCAGGTCAGACTTATCCCACACAGGGCATGCTGACCACCCCGATCAACGGCCAAGGCGGCTCGATCCAGGGTGTTGAGCTGGCGGTGAACCTGCCATTCTCGATGGCCAGTCAGGCACTCGACGGCTTTGGTGTGATGGCGAACGTGTCCAACACCCACAGCAGCGTGAACCTGCCTGCAGCGGGTTTCAGCACGCAAGACATTGGTGGCGACAAAATCCCGCTGCCAGGCCTATCCAAGAACGTGACCAACATGAAGGTCTACTACGAGAAAAACGGCCTGCAAGTGTCTTTGGCCAGCCGCAAGCGTTCAGACTTCCTGGGCGAGATCAGCGATTACCAGGACAACCGACAGCTGACGTTCATCAAGGGTGAAACCGTGGTGGATGCCCAAATCGGCTATGAGTTCCAGACGGGTCAACTCAAGGGTCTGTCGGTGATGTTCCAGGGCATCAACCTGACCAACGCCGAGTTCAAGCGCTACAGTGCCACACCAGACAACATTGTGGAACGCGTCAAGTACGGCAAGACTTACCTGTTGGGTCTGACTTACAAGTACTGATCGCACGTTTGCGACTGACCCGGCAGTGATCCGGGATAAAAGACAGAGGGGGCAATCGCCCCCTCTTTCACTGTGAAAGCTGAACATGAAAAACGCACCGATTCAAACCATCGTGATTGTGGGTGGCGGCACATCTGGCTGGATGACAGCAGCTGCCCTGTCAACGGTCTTGCGCGGTCGATACCGAATCGAATTGATCGAATCCGAAGAAATCGGCAGCGTCGGCGTTGGCGAAGCCACCATCCCCATGATCCAGCGCTTCAACACCATCGTCGGGATTGATGAAGCCGAGTTCATGCGCGAAACCCAGGGCACATTCAAACTGGGCATTGAATTCGTGAATTGGGGCCGTCAGGGTGAACGCTACATGCACGGTTTTGGCTCCATCGGACAAGACCTGTGGACTGTCCGGTTCGACCAATACTGGCAAAAAATGCGCCGTCTGGGCAAAGCCGCTCCACTGGGGGATTACGCCATCACTCGAATGGCCGCCCAAGCCAACAAGTTCATGCCGCCGCGCCATGATCTGGCCAATTCACCGCTCAACGACATCGCCTACGCATACCATTTTGATGCCAGCCTGTATGCCGGGTACTTGCGCAAGCTGGCGCAGCAACGTGGGGTGGTGCGCACCGAAGGAAAAATCACCGAAGTCAAACAGCGCCCCCTGGATGGCTACATCGACGCCGTGGTCATGGAAAATGGCCAGACCATTCAGGGCGATTTGTTCATTGACTGTTCGGGCTTCAGGGGGTTGCTGATTGAGCAGACCCTGAAAACAGGTTACGAAGACTGGACACACTGGCTGCCCTGCGACAAGGCGCTGGCCGTGCCCTGTGCATCGGCGCAGGTGCTCACGCCCTACACACGATCCACAGCCCATCATGCCGGATGGCAATGGCGCATTCCGCTGCAGCACCGAACCGGCAATGGCCATGTTTACTGCAGCCAATACATGAGCGACGACGAAGCGGCATCGGTTCTGCTGGCCAACCTGGATGGCCGGGCCTTGGCCGATCCCCGCATGATCCGCTTCACCACCGGCATGCGCAAGCAGGCCTGGAACAAGAACGTGGTCGCCATTGGCTTGTCCAGCGGATTCCTGGAGCCGCTCGAATCCACCAGCATCCACCTCATCCAGAGCACCATTTCCCAACTGATCGAATTTTTCCCGGACCAAGGTTTCAACGCCACCGAGATCGCCGAGTTCAACCGCCAAAGCCGCTTCCACTACGAACGCATTCGGGACTTCATCATCCTGCACTACCACGTCAACCAACGCGATGACTCCGAGTTCTGGAAGGCCTGCGCCAACATGGCTATCCCGGACACCCTGCAGCACAAAATTGACTTGTTCAAATCCTGTGGCCGCTTGTTGCGCATCGATGGCGAACTGTTCACCGAAGCAGGCTGGCTGCAGGTCATGGAAGGACAGAATCTGACAGCACAAAACTACCATCCGTTGGTGGACCTGCAACCCGAAGAGAGCATCCATGAATATCTGGAAAGTGTGCGCGAAGTGATTGCCAAATGCGTCAGCGTGATGCCCGATCACGCTGCATTCATTGCGCAGCATTGCGCAGCCCCCAAAATTCAGTTGTGATCGGCCCGGGGACAGCAGACGCAGATCTGTCACCCCGATTTTTATTTTCATCAGGGAGGAAACATGCTCAAACTTATTCAGCAATGGCAGCGCTGGCTGATCGGCCTGGCACTTGCATGGGCCGCCAGCCAGACGCTGGCCGAACCGGCCGCCACGCGGTCTTTTTTCGAAGAACCACCCTTTGGCGGCGCCGTGCTGTCGCCGGACGCACAAAAAGTCGCTTTCAAACTGCGCGTCAAGGACAGTCCAGCCAAACTGGTGGTGATGGACCTGACCACCCAGACACCTACTGTGGTGGCCTCGTTTGAAAACGAATCGATTGACTCTTTTGCCTGGGTCAATGAGCAACGACTGGTTTTCAGGTTGGCCACATGGCAGCAGGGTGTCGGCCAGATGGTCATCAACCCGGGGCTGTTTGCGGTGGATGCGAACGGAGAACGCTACAAACAACTGGCCGAAACCTGGAAAGGCTGGGCCCAAAACAGCGATAGCCATCATCACCTGTTGCCGCCATCCACCCAACTGCTCAGAACATCCTATCGCCAGACGGGTGATGACATCTGGGTCACCGTGACCGAGGCCTATGACAAAAGGGTCGGTGCGGATTATCGACGGGTGCGCAAGCTCAACACCGTGACCGGGCGCTGGAGCGAAGTCGATGCCCCGCAGCATGCAGCGCACTGGGTCTTTGACGCTCACGACGAGTTGCGAGCGGCCTCAGAATCGCGCGATGGCCAACTGAAAATGTGGCTGCGCGAACCTGGCCAGAGCTGGAAAACCGTGGCCAGCATGGACAACCTAGAACGCACCCTCTACCCCGTACACATGGATGCACAAGGCACGTTGTATGTCGTCAGCCAACAGGGGCAAAACACAACCGGGCTGTACACCTGGAACTTTGAAAAAAACACACCCAACGACACACCTGTGCTGCACAGCCAGGTGTTTGACCTCGCCCCCAAACCGGTGGTCAGCGAAGGTCAGGTGCAAGGCTGGCGTTACACGGTCGACGCTTATGTCACGCAATGGAGCCAGCCACAAGCCAAGGCTTTGCAAAATGCGATCGATCAGGCCCTGCCCCAAACAGCCAATGTGCTGTCCATGGGCACGCGTCCCACTTCGCCCCATGTGCTCGTGCATGCGTTTTCTGACCGCAACCCCGGCACCACACTGGTCTTCAACCGGGACACCCGAAAGTTCACCCGCCTGGGCGATGTGCGTCCCGACCTGCGCGGGCAGGCCATGGCAGGCATGGCGTTCGTCCATTACAACGCCCGCGACGGCCTGAGCATTCCTGCCTGGCTGAGCTTGCCCGCCGGCAGCACCCAAAAGAACCTGCCCTTGCTGGTGTACGCCCACGGCGGACCTTGGGTGCGCGGGCAAAGCTGGGGCTGGGACTCGGATGTGCAGTTTCTCGCCTCGCGCAGCTATGCCGTGCTGCAACCAGAGTTCCGCGGGAGCACTGGCTTCGGGCGCAAGCACTTTGAAGCAGGCCACAAACAATGGGGCCAGGCCATGCAAAACGACCTGGCCGACGCCGCCAAATGGGCCATTGCACAAGGCATTGCCGACCCCAACCGCATCTGCATCATGGGGGCCAGCTACGGCGGCTACGCCGCCCTCATGGGCCTGGTCAATGACCCGGATCTGTTTCGCTGTGGCATCAACTGGGTCGGTGTGACCGACCCCCAACTGATGTACAGCGTCCACTGGAGTGACATCACCGACCAGGTCAAAAACCATGGCCTGCCCCGTCTGATGGGAGATTCCGTCAAGGATGCCGAGATGCTGCGCACTTACTCGCCATTGCAGCAGGCCAACCTCATCAAAGCACCTTTGCTCATGGCCTATGGCGGCAAGGACGAGCGCGTGCCCCTGGTGCATGGTGAAAAGATGCGCGATGCGCTCAAGTCCCACAACAACCAGGTGGAGTGGGTCGAATACCCCGATGAGGGACACGGCTTCATCAACCTGAAAACCCAAATCGATTTCTGGCAGCGGGTTGAGAAATTCCTGGCCAGACACCTGTCCAACCGCTCCCCATCTGAAAAACCATGACATTGCAAAACTGCAAAGCCTGGGTACTGTCTTTGGCCTTGGGTCTGCATGCCTGGCATGCAGTGGCAGAGCCCTTGCGCATCGAACGCACCGAACCGCCCCACTGGTGGGTGGGGATGAAGCATCAACCACTGGAAATCATGCTGCATGCACCAGGCATTGCAGCTTGGCAGCCCTCGCTTCACCACCCTGGGGTTCGCCTGCTGGGCACTGAGCGCACGGACAACCCCAACTACTTGTGGCTGAAACTGCACATCAGCCCGCAAGCCCGCCCGAGCTGGCTGAATATCACGTTGCGCAAGGGCCAGGCACGCACCCAGGTTCGCTACGAATTGCAAGCCCGCGCGCACGGGTCAGCCACCCGTGAAGGGTTCACCAGCGCCGATGTGGTGCTCAACCTGATGCCTGACCGCTTTGCGAATGGCGATCCGGCCAACGACAACCTGCCAGGCTGGGATGACCCGGTCAACCGCCAGTCACCGCACAGCCGCCATGGCGGGGACATCGCCGGCATCGTCAAGCACCTGGACCATGTGGCCAACATGGGCTACACCACCCTCTGGCCCACCCCGCTGCTTGAAAACAGGCAGCCCCGTCACTCTTATCACGGCTATGCGGCCACCGACAACTACCGCATCGATCCGCGTCTGGGCAGCAACGAGGACTACCGCCGCATGGTGCAACTGGCTCGGCAAAAAGGTCTCAAAGTCATTCAGGACATCGTGCCCAACCACATCGGTGACCACCACTGGTGGATGCGTGACCTGCCCGACAGCAACTGGCTGAGCAACCACAATCGGTACATCCAGACCAACCATGCCCGCACCACCATCAGCGACCCCTACGCTTCAGGCCTTGACCGGGCAGGCTTCACGGCAGGCTGGTTCACCCAGGGCATGCCTGACCTCAACGCCCGCCACCCGCGTGTGGCGCAATACCTCATCCAGAACGCCATCTGGTGGGCCGAATACGCCGGCCTCTCGGGTTTCAGGGTGGATACCTATGGGTATTCAGATGCCGCATTCATCAATGAATGGGTGCGCCGGATTCGGCACGAATACCCCAAGCTGGGCATCGTCGGTGAAGAATGGACGGACAACCCGGTGGTGCAATCGTATTGGGCACGGGGCAAAACACAGGCCAATGGCTACCGCTCTCACCTGCCCAGCGTGATGGATTTTGTACTGCAGGGGCAAATGCTCAAGGCCTTGACCGAACCCGAAGGCTGGAACACCGGGCTGCAGCGGTTGTATGCGAGTTTGGTCAACGACCAACTGGTCGCGCACCCGCAAGACCTGATGCTGTTCGATGGCAACCACGACACGCCCAGGTTGTTCAGCGTGCTGGGTGAAGACCCGGCCCTGACGCGCATGGCCCTGGCTTATGTGTTGACCATGAAACGCACACCCCAGCTGTATTACGGCACGGAAGTGCTGATGACCAGTCCACGCAAGTCCGATGACTTCGACGGCTTCCGCGCAGACTTTCCTGGTGGATGGTCCGAAGACACGGTCAGCGCCTTCACAACAGAAGGCCTGAGCCCCCCCCAGAAATCACATCAGCAATGGCTGAAAACCTTGCTCAACTGGCGAAAAAAACAAACCGCAATTCACCAGGGGCAGCTGATGCACTTTGTGCCTGAGGCGGGCACCTATGTGATGGTGCGCTACCACCAGCAACAGCGCGTGGCCGTGATTTTCAACAAGAACCCCACAGAAGCCACACTGGACACCCGGCGCTTCACGGAAATTTTGCCCGCACAAGCCCGGGCACGGGATGTGATCACGCAGCAAGAAATCGCCTGGGGTCCGCAGTTCAAACTGCCCGCCCGCTCGGTCACGCTGCTTGAAATGCAGGCAGCACCATGAAACACTGGCGCCAATCCATCACGGGCTTGTTGCTGGCCTGCTGTCTGCCCTGGCTTGCATTGGCACAGGACATGCCACAGCCCGAATCGGGCCGCATTGAACGACTGGCCAACCTGACGTCCCGGCATGTCGATGCACGGCACATCGATGTGTGGCTACCACGCGACTTTGATGCACAGGTGGCTGCAGGTCAGCGCTTCAACGTGCTCTACATGCACGACGGGCAGATGCTGTTTGATGCACGGACCACCTGGAACAAACAAGCCTGGCAGGTCGACCGCGCCCTGTCACGCCTGATGGACACCGGGCAAATCGGCCCCACCCTGGTGGTGGGAATCTGGAACAACGGCCCCTACCGCCACAGCGAATACTTTCCACAAAAACACCTGCAACACATGGCCCCTGCTGCACGTGAGCAGCTGGTTCAAAAAGCCCTGCAGGGCCAGCCACGCGCAGACGCTTATCTGCGCTTTCTGGTGCAAGAGCTCAAGCCCCTGATCGATGCCCGCTACCCCACCCACACGGACCCGGCACACACCGTGGTCATGGGGTCGAGCATGGGCGGCCTGATTTCGGTGTACGCCATGAACGAATACCCCCATGTCTTTGGTGCTGCAGCGGGCTTGTCCACCCACTGGGTTGGCAGCTACGAAGCCAATTCAGACATGCCCCATGCCGCCCTGGCTTATTTGCGCGAGCACTTGGCCGACCCGCGAAACCACAAGCTCTATCAGGACCACGGCACCACCCAGCTTGATGCACTGTATGCCCCCTACCAGGGGCAGGTAGACCAACTGGTGCGTGCACACGGCTACACCAACCAGGGGCCTTCGCCCAATTTCATGAGCCGCGTGTTTGAAGGCACCGGGCACAACGAACAAGCCTGGGCCGACCGACTGGAAATTCCGCTGCTGTTCGTGTTGGGCCGATGAGCGCCACCTGCATCAGCCACAGATGATTTCATAAGCCCACGGCGCCAATGCAACGTCGACCTGCTGGGTTTGTCCCGTCAGGTTCACAGTGACCTGCAGATGACGCGCACCCTTGCTGCGCCGAAAACGCAGCACGCCGGGATACCCGGTCTCCAGCCACTCAACCGGACCACCGGCCAGGCCGTTACCCAAAGCGGGATGGGTCTTTTTCAGGTGCAGCAAACCGGCATAAAAATCGGCATTCGCAAAATCACCCCAGTCCATCACGTCTTTTTCAAAGAACGCCAGTTGCTTGTTCAAACCCGATTCCTGACCGCTGTAGATCAGCGGCATGCCGGGGAGCGTGGCGGCCAGCACGGCCATGGCCCTGAATGCGGCGCCGTAGAGCTGACCATCGTGTCCATGCCAGGAGTTGATGTCATGGTTGGATGTGAAAGTCATCCGGTATGCATCGGCCGGGTACACCTTGTCGGGTTGCTCCAGGCACTGGCGTAAATCGCGCGCATCGGCCTGACCCTGAGCGATTTTCTTGAGCACCTCGTACAACGACCAGTCGTACGTCATGTCAAACGCCTTGGCGTGCAGGCCCGGGTCGGCCCACTCGGCCAGCATGAACACCGGCTTGATCGCCTCCATCTGCGCACGCGCCTGCTCCCAAAATGCGGTGGGCACCAGGCCCGCCACATCGCACCTGAAACCATCCACATCGGCCTCGCGCAACCAGTACAGCATGGCCTCGGTCATAGCTGGCCACAACGCAGCTTGCTGGTAATCCAGTCCACACACATCGGACCAGTCTTCGATCTCGGTGCCGTTGTCATACAGGTAACTGTGGATCTCGCCCTGCTCATTCTTCAGGTACCACTCGGGGTGCTGCCGACTCCAGACATGGTCCCATGCGGTGTGGTTGGCCACCCAGTCCAGCATCACCTTCATGCCCTGCGCATGGGCCTGTTGCACCAGCGCCTGAAAGTCCGCCAGCGTGCCGAACTCGGGGTTCACCGCGGTGTAATCCGCGATGGCGTAGTAGCTGCCCAAGGTGCCCTTGCGGGCTTGCTGACCGATGGGCTGGATCGGCATGAACCACAAAATGTCCACCCCCATCTTTTGCAAACGGGGCAGGTGCGCGGCCATCGCATTCAGCGTGCCTTGCGGCGTGTACTGGCGAACATTGACTTCGTAAATGCTGGCGTTGCGCGACCAGTCCACATGCGGAAAAAGGCTCATGACAGAAGTGCCCTCAAAGTGAAAAGACTTGGCGGCTGAGCACCACCCGATGTGTTCAGCGCGTACCCCAAACCCAGCCGCCCAGAGGAGGCACCGTCAACGTCATGCGCTGCCCCTGCACAAGCACTGCGCCATGCCCCCACCACAGCGCACCTGGCTTGCCGCGCAACGGTGCGGGCACATCGACCGTCACGGTCTGGGTCTGATGGCTGTTGTTGTAGGCCATGAGGGCCGTCTGTGCGCCGTATTGCCGGGCCAGCACCACCACATGCGCCGTGCTGAACAACGGGGCCTGCAAAATCCCCCGGCGCAGCACGGTCTGTTTTTGCCGCAACTGCAACAAGGCCTTGAAATCGCTGCGCAAGGCCAGATCGGGCTGCCCGCCCTGATCGGCCCAGGGATAAGGCATGCGGTTGTAGGGGTCATCGCCACCGCTCAAACCCACTTCGTCACCGTAGTACACCGTGGGTGCGCCGGGCAAAGTCATTTGTACCAGCGTGGCCAGGCGCAACTTTTGTTTGGCTTGCTGCATCACATCGGGCGCAGCCCCCAACGGCCCGCCCAGCACATGCAAAGCCCGCGCCTGGTCGTGGCTGGACAGCAGGTTCATCAGTGCATGAAAGGCCTGCGGTGGATAGGCCTCGCGCAGATGCTCCAGGTTGGCCACCAGCTTGCGGGCATCGCTGCCATTGGCGAAGTCGAGCACGGCATTGCGCAGCACATAGTTCATGGTCGAATCAAACGTATCGCCCAAGAAATACTTGGATGCATCAAACCAGGTTTCGGCAATCGTGATGGCATCGGGCCGGGTCTGCTTGACGGCCTTTCGCCATTCGCGCCAGAAATCGTCGGGCACCCAGGGCGCCACATCCATGCGCCAGCCCGCTGCGCCACGTCGCAACCAGCTGCGCGTGACCGAGTCCTTGTCACCATAGGCGAACCTGCGCCAGCCAGGTGAGGCCTTGTTGAGCTCGGGCAGGTCCGTCACCCCCACCCAGCCTTTGAACTGTTTGTCGGCTTCGGCCTGCGAAGCATCCAGCGTGAACCAGCTGGCATAGGGCGAGTCGGCATGAATTCGGCCATTCGCAAATGCACCCTGATCCTGCGCGCTGAAGTTGCCAAAACGGTCAAAGTAACGCGAGTCGGCACCCACATGGTTGAGCGATGCGTCTGGAATGACACGGATGCCCCGTTTGGCAGCTTCGCGGGTCAAACGCGTGAAGTCTGCATTCGTCCCAAAGGCCGAATCAATCCGGTGGTAATCCGCCGTGTCGTACTTGTGGTTGCTGGCCGCCTGAAACACGGGCGTCATGTAGATTGCATTGGCCCCCAGCTCGCGGATGTAATCGAGCTTGGCAATGATGCCTTCCAGGTCACCGCCAAAAAAGTCGTTGTTGTAGTGCGCATCCGAGCCATCGCCGGTGCCTGGCTTGAAAGGCCGCTCGCTCCAGCGCGCATGCACCTCGATGCCGTGGTTCTGGTACTTGCGCTCGCCCACTTTCGGGTCGTTGGAGGGGTTGCCGTTGCGAAAGCGCTCCGGGAAGATGAAGTAATACGCCGCATCCTGCGCCCAGCCGGGCACCTTGAAGGCCGGGTCGTACACCGTGATGCGAAAACGCCGCACACGCCGCGCCTCGTCGATGGGCAGACTCACCTGGCCCACTCCGCCACTGCCTTTTTCCTGGGTCCAGTAAATGGGTTCGGCATTGTTCTGATAAACGTATTTCACGCCGTCAACCAGCACCTCGAACCAGTAACCGTAAATGGCCTTGTCCGTGAAGCGGTAACTGGCCTTGAACAACTCATGCACACCCGCTGGCGTGCGCTGCATGTCGATGCGCTGCAGGTGACGGTAATCCAGCAACTCCTGGTTGCCTTCCAGGCGACGCACATCAAGGACCAAGGTGGCCCGCGTCACACCAGGCAGGGCCCTGAGCGCCCAGCGCACTGTCTGATGTTGCGGAACGGCCCCAAACGGGCTGCGATAGGTCAGGTCGCGTGAATCATGGTGCAGGCTCAGGGCCACCTTGTCGGTCACCGGCTGCTGGCGCGGGTCCACAAAGTGCTGAGGCTGCACTTGCAGCCGGGCCTGCCCCTGCTGCCAGGTCAGGCGCAAGGTGTGGGCACCGGCAAAAGCCCATTTCGCCCCGGGCACACCCGGCTTGTCAGGGGCCATCCGCAACTCCCCCTGCGCGCTGCCTGGCATCGGTGTGGCCCAGCTGCTGCCTGCGCTCCACTGCGCATCGGCGAGCTTGAACTCGTGCTCACCTTGCAGGTTCACATTGAGGTAGTGGGCATTGCAGTCCCACACAAACTCGAAATCATCTTGTGCAGTCCAGCCGTTCATGCTGCCGCGCAGATAAACGGGTTTCATGCCGGCAGGCGCTGCAGTGCAGGTGGCATTGGTACCCTGTGCCAAATTGTCCGGTGTGGCGCTTTGCGCCAGCACTGAGGGCATGCAGGCGATGCACAGCAGGGCCATCAGGCCCGAGCGATCAAACCACTTCATCATTTCTCCAGGGCAAACACCTGCACCGACTGGGCTGGCACAGTGAGTTGGCGTGACTGCAGGCGCTGCAAAGCGCCTGCAGGGTACAGAGGGCGCAGCCAGGCGTCTTCCTGCAAGGCGTCAATGGCCAATGTGGCCGCTTGCTGGCCATAGTTGATGACCACCAGCGTGTGTTCGCTGCCCATGCGCCGCTGGTAAGCCATGACCTGCCCCTCGGCTTGGGCAAATTCGTAGCTGCCCCGCGCGATCGACACCCGCTGATTGCGCAGTGCCAGCATGTCACGGTAGAACGCCCAGATCGATGCCGGATCTTGCTGCTGAAGCTGCAGGTTGTGCGTGATCACATTGGTGGCCAGCGCGCGGTAGGGCTGGCCCGTGGTGAAGCCACCATTTTTGGCATCGGGACCCCAACTCAAAGGCCCCCGGATTTTCGGGTCATCGCTCAGGCCTTGCGCCCCGGCCATGCCAATGTCTTCGCCGTAATAAATGAAAGGCGTGCCGGGCAACAACAGGTAGGTGGCTGCGGCCAGTTTGTAATGCGCTGCGTTGCCCCCCACCTGATCCCACAGGCGCTGCCCCGCAAACTGGTCGTGGTTGGACACGAACGTGGCCAGCGTATGCGGTGCCATCACAAAATAGTTCGCCACATCCTGGATGGCCCGGACATCGCCCTTGGCTGCCGGCGCAATCTTGTTTTCGAGTCCGAAAGCAAACGAGCCGCCGCAAACCTCCGGGTTGGCATAAGCGCGTGGCTGGGCCGTGGCCTCGCACACCACATACCGCCCCGGATAAGACTTGATCAAACGGGTCAAATCGGCCGTGAGTTGGCGGCTCTCGGGCTGATCGTTCCAGTCTTTGGCGCTGTTTTCAATCAGGTGCGGCACCGCATCCAGACGCATGCCGTCCAGGCCCCGGTTGAGCCAAAAGCGCAGGCTGTCCTGGTGGTAAGCCACCACCGCCGGATGGCGCAGATTGAAGTCGGGCATGGGCGCACCAAAGGTGGCGAGATAGCTGCCCCTCTCCGTTTTGACCCACGGGTCACGCCCCCAAATGTCCCAACCTTGAGGGTGCGCAGTCCGCCACTCAAACCACGGCCGATAAGGCCCTGTCGGCTCGCGCATGCTTTGCACAAACAAAGGATGCTGGTCCGCACTGTGGTTGACCACATAGTCCATGATCACCCCGATGCCCCGGGCATGGGCTTGCCGGATCAGTTCATCAAAGTCTGCCAAAGTGCCATAAGCCGGTTCGATGTCACGGTAGTCGGTGGTGGCATAGCCATGGTCCCCATCGGCGCTGCGGGTGATGGGCATGAGCCAGATGCCGCGGATGCCCAGCTTTTGCAAATGATCGAGCGATTGCGTCAGCCCCCGCAAATCACCCACACCATCCCCGTCGCTGTCACGCCAGCTGCGCACAAAGATTTCCATGAAGGCGCCGTGTTGCCAGCCTTCTGGCAAGGCACTGGGCCGAACCTGCGCCGTCACCGCACCCAAATCCACCGGCACTTGAGCCAACGACCGGGATGCCCACAACACGCCCCCTCCGGCCAACAGGTACACCACCAGGGCGCTTGCCCACCCCGAGAAGAAAGCGGCCACAGACCGGGCGAGCATTGGAAATGAATGACTCACAGCAGACAACGCCGTTATGGCGCACCTCAAAATGTAGGAAAGCTACAGATTCTCGCGTCAGGTCAACACAAAAGACTCGGGGATTACCCTATTCCTCCATCATATTTCACACATTTTTGTAGTTTTATTACGATAATCCATGGTGTTTGAAGCCTCCTGCACCGTTCTCATGCTCACTGACTTTCCGATCACAGTACGTCGTCGGCCCACCGCGTTGTGGGCAGGTCTGTGCACGCTGGTCATGGCCCAAGTGGCTTGGGGCCAGGACAAGCCAACCGACATCTGCGATGCCCCACAAGTCGCCACCGTGCTGCATGCCAATTCTTGGCAAACAGCGGCACAGGCCCATTGGATGGACGCCCAGCAAATCCTCTGGCCAGGCATGGCCAATGCACCCGCAGGTCACCGCTTCAGCCTGCTGGCGTCACGCGCTGGAGGTGTACAGGCCGCTATCGGACACAAAGCGCAAGGCGTAGAGCAACGCATTGCCCTGCAAACACGCGCTGAAACAAGCCTCGCCGCCCGATCGGCCCGGTTCCAATTTGTGGCACCAGGCTTGTCACTGCAACTGCCCGCCTTGAGCGCCAGCACCCTTCGTGATCTGCATACTCAGCAGCTTGTCCTGGTTCAGGAAGACGACACGGGTCAGGTCATCGCTTCGACCCGAGTGCAAGTGGCTGGGGCACTGGACACACTGTTTGCCCCCACCGCTCATCGCGTGGTTCTGGGCCCTCGTGTGCAAGACAAAAATGCGCATCTGAACCTGTGGGCCCCCACAGCCCAACAGGTTCAACTGTGCATTTACCCAGGCCCCACCGCATCGGCGAACCGTCTGATCCCCTTGCAACGCGATCCAAGCAGTGGCGTCTGGTCGACCACAATGCCCGTCGTTCCACGCCATGAGGCGGGCACTTATTACCGATACGCCGTGACGGTGCATGTGCCTGGGGCGGGCTTGGTGCGCAACCTGGTGACAGACCCTTATGCCGTGAGCCTGAACGCCAACTCCTTGCGCAGCCAACTGGTGGACCTGAATGACCCGGCATTGCAGCCTGCGGGCTGGGCGACGGATGAACCACCGGCCACAGTGCAGCAGCCCACGGACATGACCATTTATGAATTGCATGTGCGCGACTTCTCTGCCAGCGACGAAAGCGTGCCTGCCGAACATCGGGGCAAATACCTGGCGTTCACCCACACGGCATCCCGTGGCATGCAACACCTCAAAGCCCTGGCCCGCGCCGGCCTGACCGATGTGCATTTGCTGCCAGTTTTTGACCTGGCCTCGGTGCCCGAAATCGGCTGCCTCACGCCCCAGGCTTCAGGCGCTGCCAACAGCGACCAACAACAAGCGGCCACCCGGGCCGTGGCCGCACAGGACTGCTTCAACTGGGGCTACGACCCGCTGCACTTCAATGCCCCAGAAGGCAGTTACGCGACGGATGCACAAGACGGCAATCGCCGCGTGATCGAGTTTCGCCAGATGGTGCAAGCCCTTCACCGGGCCGGCTTGAGGGTGGGCATGGACATGGTTTACAACCACACCTCGGCCTCGGGTCAGCATGCGCAATCCGTACTCGACCGCATCGTGCCAGGCTACTACCACCGACTCAATGCCCAAGGCCAAGTGGAACGCTCCACCTGCTGTGACAACACCGCCACCGAGCATGTGATGATGGACAAGCTGATGTCCGACTCGGTGCTGCTTTGGGCCCGGCATTACAAAATCGACTCTTTCCGTTTTGACTTGATGGGCCATCAGCCCCGCGCGGCCATGGTGCGCATGCACAAGCGACTCCATCAGGCGCTGGGGCGTCGCGTTGACTTCATTGGCGAGGGCTGGAACTTTGGCGAAGTGGCCAACGGCGCGCGCTTTGTCCAAGCCTCTCAGCTCTCACTCAACGGTACGGGCATCGGCACGTTCAACGACCGCCTGCGTGATGCCGTGCGCGGCGGCAGCGCCAGCGACACGCCCGAACGCATCCAGGCCGATCAGGGCTACATCAGCGGCCTGGTGCTGCAACCCAACGCCCAGGCCCGCGCTGGACAAACCCCACAAGACTTGATGAAAGTGGCCGATCAGGTGCGCGCCAGTCTGACCGGCTCACTGCGTGACTACACCCTGACCACGTACACCGGCGAAAACCGCAAACTGCAAGACATCCCTTATGGCGACCAACCCACGGGCTACACGCAAGCGCCCTCTGAAGTAGTGAATTATGTGGAAAACCACGACAACCTGACCCTGTGGGACAGCCTGGCCTTCAAACTGCCTCGCCACACCAGCGCCGCCGAGCGGGCCCGTGTGCAATTGCTGGGTTCGGCCTTGGTGGCCTTCAGCCAGGGCGTGGCTTATTTCCATGCCGGGCAAGACATCCTGCGTTCAAAGTCACTCGACGGCAACAGCTACGACTCGGGTGACTGGTTCAACCAACTGGACTGGACCTACCAGACCAACCACTTTGGCACCGGGCTGCCTCCGGCCCAGGACAATGGCCACCTCTGGCCCCTGATGCGCGAACTCTTGCCCGATCCCGCCCTGCAGCCTTCGCCGACAGATATCGCTTTTGCAAGGGATGCCTTCCGAGACTTGCTCAAGATCCGCGCCAGCAGCACGCTGCTGCGCTTGCCCACGGCCCAAGCCATCCAGCAGCGACTGCGCTTTTTCAATGTCGGCCCCAACCAGAACCCAGCGGTGATCGCCGCCCACCTCGACGGTCGGGGACTCCGGGGCGCGCACTTTGATGCCATGGTGGTGCTGATCAACGTGGACACCCGGGCCCACACCATCAGCGACAGCGCCTTGCGTGGGCAAGCGCTGCAACTGCATCCGGTACACCTGAGTGCGCAAGCAGCCGACCCACGGCCGGCGCAAGGCGGGCGTTTTGATGTGAACTCAGGCCAATTTGACGTTCCTGCCCGCACCGCCATGGTCTGGGTCCTGCCCGGTCTCGCAGACTCTGACAGCGCCAAGACAACCCCATGACATCCATGAAAAAACCCCTCTTCAAGCTGCTGACCAGCGGACTGTTGGCCGTGTGCCTGGGTCACGCCGCTCAAGCCGTGGAAATCACCATCACCTGCGGCCCCAGTGGCAGCGATGTGGAGTTTTGCCTCAAGCATGCACAGGCCTGGGCAGCCCGCACCGGGCACACCATCAAGAACTTTTCGCCGCCCAGCAGCCCCACCGAAAAGCTGGCGCTTTACCGCCAGCTGTTTGCTGCGCGTTCGGGCGACATCGATGTGGTACAGGTGGACACCGCCTGGCCTGGCGTGCTCAAGGATCACCTGCTGGACCTCAAGCCCCTGAGCCAAGGCCAGGAAAACCAGCACTTTCCGGCCATCGTGGCCAACAACACGGTAGACGGACGCCTGCTGGCCATGCCCTGGTACACCGATGCGGGCCTGCTGTATTTCCGCAAGGACCTGCTGGCCAAGTACAAGCTCCCGGTCCCTACGACATGGGAGGAGCTCACTGTGGCAGCGCAAAAAGTGCAGGCCGGTGAACGCGCCAAAGGTGACAACGATTTCCACGGCTATGTGTTCCAGGGCAAGGCCTACGAGGGGCTGACCTGCAATGCGCTCGAATGGGTCAGCGGCAGTGGCGGTGGCACCGTCGTTGATGCGCAAGGGCAAGTCACCATCCACAACGCGCAAGCCGCGCAGGCACTCAACCGGGCGGCCAGCTGGATTGGCACCATCGCCCCGGTGGGCGTGCTCAACTACGAAGAAGAAGAAGCCCGCGGCGTGTTCCAGAACGCCAACGCCCTGTTCATGCGCAACTGGCCTTACGCATGGGCCTTGCTGCAAAAAGATGACAGTCTGGTCAAAGGCAAGGTGGGCATCGCCAAGCTGCCGGGCAACCCCAGCGCAGCCACGCTGGGAGGCTGGCACCTGGGCGTGTCCAAGTACAGCAAGAACGCAGCAATCGCCGCCGACCTGGTGCTCTACATGACCAGCGCACAAGTGCAAAAGGCCCGGGCGATCGGTGGTTCATTCAACCCCACCCGGCCTGCGCTCTACAGAGACCAGGACATCATCGCCGCCAACGACTTCATGTCGAGCCTGTCCGAGGTGTTTGCCAACAGTGTGGCCCGCCCCACCACCGCCACCGGCCTGAAGTACCCACAGGTCAGCCAGAGTTTTTACAACGCGGCGCACGAGGTCATGTCCAAGCGCGCCACCGGCGAAGAAGCCGTCAAAAAGCTCGAATCCCGCCTCAAGCAAATCCGCCGCAAACACTGGTAAATCGCCATGAACTCCAGAATCCGCACCGCGTGGCTCTTCCTCACCCCCATGATCGTGCTCATGCTGATCGTAGCGGTGTGGCCGCTGGCCCGCTCCATTTGGTTCAGCTTCACCGACACCAACATCAACGACATCGCCGCCGGCCAGTTCGTCGGTTTTGAAAACTACTTTGGTGAATACGGCCTGTTTTTCAACCCCAATGACGAAGAAGGCTTTTGGGCCGGTGACTGGGGCGTGTCGATTCGCAACACCTTCAGCTTTGCGGTCGTCTCCGTCATTCTGGAAACCCTGACGGGCCTGGGCCTGGCGCTGCTGCTCAACCAGGACTTCAAGGGCCGCGCCTTTGTGCGCACGGCTGTGCTGGTGCCCTGGGCCATCCCGACCATCGTGTCGGCCAAGATGTGGGGCTGGATGCTCAACGACCAGTTTGGCGTGATCAACAACCTGCTGATGAATGCCGGGCTGATCGCCCACAAGATCGCCTGGACCGCCGAGCCGAGTTACGCGTTGTGGACGGTGGTCATGGTCGATGTCTGGAAAACCACCCCCTTCATGGCGCTGCTGATTTTGGCCGCGCTGCAAACTGTGCCCAAAGACTGCTACGAAGCGGCCCGGGTCGATGGCGTGCACCCGCTGCGTGTGTTCTGGAAGATCACCTTGCCCCTGATCCGCCAGCCCCTGCTGGTGGCCATTGTGTTTCGCCTGCTGGATTCGCTGCGGGTGTTCGACCTGATTTATGTGCTGACCGCCAATGGCAGCACCACCATCAGCATGTCGGGCTTTGTGCGCCGCGAGATGGTGGAGTACGGCAACATGGGCTACGGTTCGGCCGCATCCACCTCGCTGTTTCTGATCATCATGCTGACCGCCATCATCTTCTTGCGACTGGCCCGCGTGAAACTTGCCGAGGACACCCGATGAACCACCGATCCCAACTGGCCTCTGTGCTGCTGTACCTGATTTCCGCCATCGTCGTGGTGCTGTCGGTTTACCCCTTCATCTACGCCATCTCGACCTCGCTCAAAACCGGTACGGCACTGTTCAACTCACAGCTGATTCCAAGCAACGCCGACCTGCGCAACTACGTGGCGCTGTTTGAAGGGGTGCAGCCCTTCGGCAAAAGCCTGGTCAACTCGATTGCCGTGGCCGTGCTCACCGTGGGCTTTGCCATGCTGATGGGGGTGACCGCCGCCTATGCGCTGGGTCGCATCCGCTTCAAGGGCAAGGGCTTGTTGCTGGTCTGCATCCTGGGCGTGTCGATGTTTCCGCAAGTGGCGGTGTTGTCGGGCATGTTCGAATTGATCCAGTCGCTGGGGCTGTACAACAAGGCCCTGGGTCTGGTGCTGCCCTACACCATCTTCACCCTGCCTTTCACCGTGTGGATTTTGACCACCTTCATGCGTGAGCTGCCGGGTGAACTCGAAGAAGCCGCCATCATGGACGGATGCGGTCCGATTCGCATCATCTTCCAGGTGTTCATGCCTTTGTTGTGGCCCGCGCTGGTGTCCACCGGCTTGCTGGCCTTCATCGGGGCCTGGAACGAATTCATGTTCGCGCTGACTTTTGTGGTCAACGACACCGAACGCACTGTGCCGGTGGCCATCTCGCTGATCGCGGGGGCCACGGCCTTTGAAATCCCCTGGGGCACCATCATGGCCGGTTCGGTGATCGTCACCGTGCCGCTGCTGTTGCTGGTCTTCGTTTTCCAAAAACGCATCGTGTCGGGCCTGACGGCGGGCGCGGTCAAAGGTTGAACTTCTTGCGGATCCAAACACCATGAGCAAAGCACCCAACAACAACTGGTGGCGCGGTGGCGTCATTTACCAAATCTACCCCCGCTCCTTTGCCGACAGCAACAGCGATGGCGTAGGCGACCTGCCGGGCATCACGGCCAAGATGGACTACGTGGCCAGCCTGGGCGTGGATGCCATCTGGCTGTCGCCCTTCTTCAAAAGCCCGATGAAAGATTTCGGCTATGACGTGAGCGACTATTGCGATGTCGATCCGCTGTTTGGCACGCTCGATGACTTCCGCACCCTGGTACAAACCGCGCACGCCAAGGGCCTGAAAGTCATGATCGACCAGGTGTTGTCGCACACCTCGGACCAGCACCCCTGGTTTATCGAAAGCCGCACCAGCAAAACCAACCCCAAGGCCGACTGGTATGTCTGGGCCGATGCCAAGGACGACGGCAACCCGCCCAACAACTGGCTGAGTGTGTTTGGTGGCAGCTCATGGCAATGGGACACCCGCCGCAAGCAGTATTACCTGCACAATTTTCTGGCCAGCCAGCCCGATTTGAACTTTCACAACCCCAAAGTGATTGACGCCATTTTGGGCACCGTCAAGTTCTGGCTCGAACTCGGTGTGGATGGTTACCGACTGGACACCGCGCCGTTTTACTTTCATGACCAGGAGCTGCGCAACAACCCTGGCCGCGGCGGTGCCCAAGAAGGTGACAACACCGTATCCGACGTCAACCCCTATGGCTGGCAATGGCATGTGTACGACAAAGAGCGCCCCGAGAACCTTGAATTTTTCAAGAAGCTGCGCGCCTTGGTGGACCAGTACCCGAACACCACCATGGTCGGCGAGATTGGCACCGACGACAGCATCGCCACCATGGCCGCTTACACCAGCGATGGCGACAAGCTGCACATGGCCTACAGTTTTGACCTGCTGGGCAAGGATTCGAGCGCGCCCTACCTGCACGGCCTGATGCAAAAGTTTGCCGACAAGAGTCAGGGCGGCTGGCCCTCGTGGGCCCTGGCCAACCACGATGTGGAGCGTGTGGGTTCGCGCTGGGGCGGCCCTGAGCGCAACCTGCAGATGTTGCGCCTGGCGGCGGCTTTTCAGATGTGTCTGCGCGGCTCGCCATGCCTGTACCAGGGCGATGAGCTGGGCTTGCCCGAAGCCGACATCGCCTTTGAAGACCTGCAGGACCCACCGGGCATCGCCATGTGGCCCGAATACAAAGGCCGAGACGGCTGCCGCACACCCATGCCCTGGATCGGCCAGGCCGCCGACATCGGCTTTGGTGACGGCCAAACCAAGGCCTGGCTGCCCTTCACCGAGGCCTATCGCCCGCTGGCAGCGGACGTACAGGACAAGGACCCCGCATCGCACCTGAACTTTTACCGACAGCTGCTGCAATGGCGTCGCCAACAGCCGGCTTTGGTCCATGGTGAACAAACCCTGCTGCCCGTTCATCCGCAGGTGATGGCCTTTGTGCGCGAGCATGCGGGTCAGCGCGTGCTGTGTGCTTTCAACTTCAGCGACCGGGCGGCCCACTTGCCCCTGGGCGATGAACTGAAAGCCACCGGGGTGCTGGCACTGCCCGGCCTCACGGGCGGCGAACTGAACGGCAATGCCCTGGCCTTTGCGCCATTTGGCGGCCTGCTCGTGACCTTGGTCTGAACGAGCCCGAACCGACCAACACACAACACCCTGCGCTGGAGAACACGCATGTCCCGCATCGAATTCAAGAACATCTGCAAGCGCTATGCACCTCACTTGCCGATGACCATCCACAACGCCAACCTGACCATCGAGCACGGCGAGTTTTGCGTGTTTGTCGGTCCCTCGGGTTGCGGCAAATCCACTTTGCTGCGCATGGTCGCGGGCCTCGAAGACATCAGCTCGGGCGACCTGCTGATTGGCGGCCAGCGGGTGAACGACCTGCCGCCTGCACAACGCGGTGTGGCCATGGTCTTTCAAAGTTATGCGCTCTACCCCCACATGACCGTGGGTGAGAACATGGCCTTTGGCCTGCGGGTTCTGGGTTCGGACAAAGCCGAGATCGACCGCAAGGTGAAAGAGGCCGCCGAAATCCTGCAACTGACCCCGCTGCTCGACCGCCTGCCCAAAGCCCTGTCGGGCGGTCAGCGCCAACGCGTGGCCATCGGCCGCGCCATCGTCAAGCAGCCCAAGGTGTTTTTGTTTGATGAGCCGCTGTCCAACCTGGATGCGGCCTTGCGTGTGCAGACCCGCCTGGAGATCGCCAAGCTGCACAAGGACATGGGCTCGGCCAGCATGATCTACGTGACCCACGACCAGGTCGAGGCCATGACCCTGGCCAACAAGATCGTTTTGCTGCACACGGGCGCACTGATTCAGGAACGCGGCAGCGTGGCCCAGGTCGGCTCGCCCATGAACCTGTACCACCGCCCGGCCAGCCTGTTTGTGGCCGAGTTCATTGGCTCACCCAAAATGAACCTGCTGCAAGGCACCTTGCGCAGTGCCGATGCCCATCAGGCCAGCGTCGAAGTGGGCGGCCAGTTGCTGACGGTGGCCGTGGACGCACGTCACCTCAAAACAGGTGAGTCGGTGCAAGTGGGCATCCGCCCCGAGCACATCCCTCTGAGTCAGGAAGGAAATGGCACCCTCATGGCCGCGCAGTTGCAGCACATCGAGCGCTTGGGTGATTCCTCGCTCCTGTATGTACAGATCGCGGGCCAACCCGTGTGCACCGTAAAGGTCGAAGGCAGCGCCTCTCTGGCCGCAGGCTCGGCGCTGAGCCTGTGTTTGCGCCCCGACCAAATGCACCTGTTTGACAGCCAGGGGATCGCCTGCCACCGCACGGTGGAATTGCCCGAGTAAGCCTCTGAGTTCCCTGGAGCTTTTGTACATCATGAATGCCCCCCAAACCGACTGGTGGAAAAGCAGCACCGTCTATCAAATCTACCCTCGCAGCTTTTGTGACAGCAATGGCGATGGCATCGGTGACATTCCGGGCATCACGGGCAAGCTGGACCATCTGAAGGCGCTGGGGGTGGATGTGGTCTGGCTCTCTCCGGTCTACCAGTCGCCCAACGACGACAACGGCTATGACATCAGCGATTACCGGGCCATCATGGGCGAATTCGGCACCATGGCCGACTTTGACGCCATGCTGGCGGCCATGGGCGCGCGCGGCATGGCCCTCATGATGGACCTGGTCGTCAACCACACCTCTGACGAACACGCGTGGTTCCGCCAGGCACGGTCTTCGCGTGACAACCCTTATCACGACTATTACATCTGGCAAGAAGCGGTGGACGGGCACGAGCCCACCAATTGGGAATCCGCTTTCAGTGGCTCGGCCTGGACGTTCAACGAAGCCACGGGAGAGTATTACCTGCACATGTTCTCTCCCAAGCAACCCGACCTGAACTGGGAGAACCCCAAAGTGCGGGCCGAGGTCTACGACCTGATGCACTTCTGGTTCAAAAAAGGGGTGCGCGGATTTCGCATGGACGTGATCAACCTGATCTCCAAACCCTGGCAAGCCGAGGGTCGCCTGCCCGATGCACCGGTGGTGCAAAGGGGCTTCTTGCAACCAGCCTTCGAGATGGTCAAACACGGCCCTCGTTTTGTCGAATTCATGCGTGAAATGCGCCGCGAGGTGCTGGACCATTACGACAGCATCACCGTGGGCGAATCACCCTGTGCCACCGTGGCCGAAGCCGCAGAAATCACCCACCCCGACACGGGTGCGCTCAACATGGTTTTCCAGTTTGAGCACATGGATCTGGACAGCCAGCCGGGCCAGGGCAAATGGGCGCTCAAGCCCCTGCACTTGCCGGACCTGAAAGCCAGCATGAACCGTTGGCAAACCGGTCTGCACGGCCGGGGCTGGAACAGCCTGTATTGGGGCAACCACGACCAGCCCCGCCCTGTGTCGCGCTGGGGTGATGACGGCTCGCAATACCGCGAACGCTCAGCCAAAATGCTGGCCACCTGCCTGCACCTGATGCAGGGCACGCCCTACATCTACCAGGGTGAAGAACTGGGCATGACCAATGTGACCTGGCCTGACATTGCGCATTACCAGGACATCGAAACCCGCAACATGTACCGCGTGGCCACCCAGGAACGGGGACAGTCCCCCGCCAAGGTGCTGCGCAGCATCCACGCCAAAGGACGGGACAACGCCCGAACCCCCATGCAATGGTCAGATGATGCGCAAGGCGGCTTCACCACCGGCACGCCCTGGCTGGCGCTCAACGACAACTTCAGGCACATCAACGCCCAGGCGGCATGGGCTGACCCGACTTCGGTGTTGCACCACTACCGGGCTCTGATTGACCTGCGCAAGCAACACCCCTGGCTGGTGCTGGCCCGCTTTGAACTGCTGCTGCCCGACCACCCCCAGGTGATGGCGTACCTGCGCACCGATGGCCCCCACCGTCTGCTGGTGTTGTGCAATTTCAGCGGGCAGTTCCAGCGCTTGCCCATCCCCCAGCTGCCCGATCTATCGGGCGCAAAACCCATGATCGGCAACCTGCCATTCGAAGAATGGTCCATGGCCACCGACACCCTGGCCGCCTGGGAAACCCGGGTCTACCAACTGATGCCGACCCCATGACACAGCCTCAGCAGCACACCACCACGGGGCTGGGCACCTGGTTGTGGGGTCTGCTGGCGGCCCTCTGTGCCCAGGCAAGCGCCTCAGCCGCACAAGCCAACAGCTCGGTCTATGACGCCCGCGAAAAAGACTGGCGCAATGGTGCCGTGGTCTACCAGATCCTGGTTGACCGCTTCGCACCGTCAGCCAACCTGAGTGCCAAGAAACACATGTACCCCGCACCCAAAGTGCTGCACGACTGGCATGAAGTGCCCCAACGCGGGGTCGAGCTGGCCGATCAAAAACTCAACAGCCAAGAGCTGGCTTTTTGGGGTGGCGACCTGCAAAGCGCCCGCAACCGCCTGGACCATGTGCAGCAACTCGGGGCCACGGCCATCTACCTCAACCCGATCCATCTGGCCTTTACCAACCACAAATACGACGCGCTCGACTTCAAGGCGATCTCGCCCGAATTTGGTACACGCGAAGACTTCAAACGCTTTGCAGCCGACGCCCACCAACGCGGCATGAAAGTGGTGCTCGACGGGGTGTTCAACCACATGGGCCGCAACAGCGCGCCTTTCAAACAGGCCATGGCCAACCCGAAAAGCCCCTGGCGCAACTGGTTTGCGATTGGCCCGCAATACCAAGGTGGGGCGCGCGTGTGGACGGGTTACCAGAACCTGCCCGAGCTGAACCTGGAACACCCACCTGTGCGGCAGTACCTGTACGAAGCGCCCGACTCGGTACTGCGCGGCTACCTGCGCGACGGGGCCGACGGTTGGCGGCTGGACACGGCCTTTGAGCTGGGCCAGCGCTACCTGCAAGACCTGCAACGCGCCGCCCGCAAAGAAAAGAATGACGCGCTCATCGTGGGCGAGATCGTCAACTACCCCGACCAATGGCTGCGCGCCATGGACGGGGTGATGAACTTCACGCTCAGAAAAATCATCCTGGGGCTGGCGCAAGGCGATCTGAGCACCACAGCAGCCGCCCGCATGACCGAGCGCCTGGTGCGCGATGCGGGCATTGAGCCCTTGCTCAAGTCATGGAACGTGATCGACAACCACGACATCCCCCGCATCGCCACCCAACTGCCCGACGTGCGACAGCGCAGGCTGGTGCAGGCCCTGCAATTCACCTTGCCCGGTTCACCCAATGTGTATTACGGCAGCGAAGTGGGCATGACCGGCGGCGGCGACCCTGAAAACCGGGGGCCCATGCGCTGGGATTGGGTGCAAACTGACCAGCCCGAGTTGGTCTGGATGAAGCGACTGATTGCCCTGCACAAGGGGCACCGGGCATTGCGCGTGGGCGACTACCGCCGCATCGAGGCCGAACGCCTGTTTGCCTTTGAGCGTCACACCGACCGAGCACTGGACACCCGCATCGTGCTGGCCAACCCCGGCAACACCCCGGTGACCGAAACCCTGATGGTGGCCAACGCCAGCCTGATGGACGACACCCCGCTGGTGGACCTGTTGGCCGAAAACACTGCACAGCCCGTGACCACCATGGGTCCGGGCCTGATCACCGTGACCGTGCCTGCACAGAGTGTGCGAGTGCTGCAGCCCATCGAACGCGATCTGGGGGGCTACAGCCGGTACAAGCGGGTGCGGTGAAGGGCCGCATGCCGGGGCCATCACATGCGCCGGAATTTTGTGCTTTGATGCATCCATGTTGTACTGAGCGTGCATCTAAGTGGCTTTCAAGGAGAACGACATGGACAAAAATTTCTGGCCCCCGATCCTGGCTTTGGCCATTCCGCTGCTGGCTTTGCTGATTCCGATTGCCTACATTGTTTTTCGCTTTGTACTGCAAAGCCGCAAGGCCCGGCTGATGCATGAGACCATTCGCCACCTGGCCCAATTGGGGCAACCCATTCCGCCCGAATTGCTGCAGCAAGACTCTGCCAGCGCCGCCCTGGCGGTGCCCACGCTGGCGCAAAAGGCTGAACGCGTGGCCAGCTTGCTGCGCAAGGCGGTGTTGGCCATGTGTTCGGGCTTGGGGCTGGGTTTGGTGGTGTATTGGGTCAATCTCGATAACGGCGAGTTCACCGGCTTTCACGGCTGGGCCTGGGGCTTGCTGCCCTTCATTTTGGGTCTGGGCTGGCTGTTTCTGTGGGCGGCCGAATCTCGACAGCTGCGGCAAGAACAGGCACTGATGCGTGGCGATACGGTTTAAGTGTGTCGACGTCCTCATTGGCGCAAGAACAGCATTGGCTGTGGTTGGCTCAGCACCAGCGCGATGCGCAGGCTTTTGGGCAATTGGTGGCGCTGCACCAAGGCCGTGTGCGAGCGGTATTGCGCAGGCTCACCCGGGGCCAGCAGGCGCTGGCCGATGAATTGGCACAAGAAACCTTCATCAAAGCCTGGCGGGCCTTGCCCACGTTCCGGCACGGGGCACAGTGGAGCACCTGGCTGCACCGCATTGCTTACCTCGAATTTTTGCAACACCAAAGGCGCCGGACCGATGAACACAGCCGCAACGCATGGCCCGAGCATGAAGCCACCACGACTGAACACCCGGACCACGACTTGCGGCTGGACCTGGAGAAGGCTTTGGCACAATTGCACCCCGTGGAACACGCTGCCATCGTGTACTGTTATCACGGTGGCATGAGCCATGCCGAAGCGGCGCAGGTCTTGGACTTGCCCTTGGGCACAGTCAAAAGCCATGTCTTGCGAGGGCGCGCCAAACTGCAGACGCTGCTGGCCGCCTGGAAGCCTGCAGACACACAGGAGTCATCATGAACAAGACCGCAGCAGACAACCCGGATGCCGCTGATTGGCTGGCACCCTTGCTTTTGCAGGATGCGCAGCGGGACAACGACACAGACCCGGATGCTGCTTTTGTAGCGAAAGTCCTGGCCCACCTGGATGCCCCCCCCAACGTCTTGCCCCCCGTGGCCAAAGCCCGCACCGACTGGACCCAAGGACGTGGCTTGTTGCTGGGCTATGCGCTTTTGGTGGCTGTTTTTCTGGGCATGGCGGCCCCCTCGGCCATGCAGGCCTGGCTGCAGATCGCACAAGCGCCCCTGAACACGGGCAGATGGCATGACCCGAATGTCTGGGGTTTCATGATGGGGGTGGGCATGCTCGTCTATGGCCTGCACGAATTGATGAACCTGCCCGAAGAACACCTGCCCCATCGGTTGCCACCCTCAATGGGCAATCCCTGAGTCGCCCAGCCCAGCGCTCACACAGGGGGCACCCGGCGGCGATCAATGCGGCCAGGCCTGGTCACGCGGCGTCAGGCGATTTTTGCTGCCGCCGCATGCGCGCATGGGTGGCCCGGGCATGCGGCACCCAGCCTTGGGTGAGCCAGCGCCGCCACATGAGCAAGCCGCGAATCCACTCATCTGCGGCATAGGCCACCCAGACCCCCGCCAGCCCCCAACCCCAGTGCACCCCCAGCAGCCAGCTGCCGCCCGCAAGCACCAACGCCATGGACCCGGCGCCGGCATAAAAGGGATAGCGCGAATCGCCGGTGGCCCGCAGCGCCGAGATCACGATCAAATTGAACGTGCGGCCCGTCTCCAGCAGGATCGACAACCACATCAATCGGCTGCCAACCGCCAGAATCTGTGCATCCTGCGTGAACAAGCCCAGCAACCACGGACCCAGCAGAGCTTGCAGACAAGCGACCGCCAGCGTCACCATGAATCCGATTTTCTGGGCCCGGCGCACCAGATCGTGGGCCTGTCTGAACTGCCGTGCCCCCACCATGTGCCCCACCACCATTTCCACGGTGATGCCAATGGCCACGGCGCTGATCAGGATCCACATGTTGAACTGCAGCACATAGGTCTGCGTGGCCAGTGCCTGGGTGCCCATCAGGCCCACCGCGGCCACGCTCACCATGAAGGCCATCTCCCAGGAGAGGTTTTCAGCCGCGCCAGGCAGGCCGATGTGCAGCACAGGACGCAACTGGGCCCAGCGCACGCGCCACCAGTCGGCCCAGGTGGGCCGCAAATCCAAACGCAGCCGCCAAAGCCACAGATGCAGCCCCATGCCCACCAGTCGACTGATGATGACCGCCACGGCAAAACCTGGCAAACCCAGTTCAGGCCAGGCACCCCAGCCGGTCATCAGCGGCCAGGCCAAGGCCAGGTGGGTGGCATGCATGACGACCATCACGGCCAGGGTGTCCCGGTTGCGCAGGTGCGCCCGCATGACCCCGGCCATGCAGGCATTCCAGGCATCCAGTAGCAGCGCAAGCGCCAGAGTCTGCAAAAAAGGAGCGGCCAAAACCAGCACATCGGCCGGTGCATTCAACGCCGTCAACAAAGAATCCGCACCCGTGACCGCCAGCAAGGCGGCCAGACCGCCCATCCAGGTGCCCGAGGCCAGCGCGGCACGCGCCACGCGATCGGCTTCATCACGGTGTCCGGCACCCAGGTTTTGGGTGATCACCACGCTGACCCCGGCCCCCACCAACCGAAAAATCATGAACAGCAAACCAAACACATGGTTGGCCAGCGCAAAGCCGCCTCCGGCGGCATCCGAAATGCGCGAAGCCAGCGCCGTGCCCACCATGCCCACCACCAAGCCCAGTGACAACTCCACAAACAAGGGCAGCACCAGGCTGGCAATGGCAGGCCGCTGAGGTCGGGTGATGGTGGGGGGTGGAGAAGAATTCATGACAAAAATGGCGTAGCAAAACTACAGACCCAAAGCACCGTTGCGCCTAGAATGCCAAGGGAACGGGTTTGATCTGGCCAATTGTCGGGGGTTTTAACCCCTGACAGACCTGCCAACAGATCAAGTCGGTTACCAAAAACCAGACATGCCCGGCGGTTTTTTTCGTAATTTAATTACATCTGCGCCCTGAAATTCACCTCTGCCACGACGTTGTTGCCATGATTGCCCTTGAGTCCCCTCGCCTGATCGCTGACATTGGCCGTGTTTATGCACGCTTTGCCATCGAACTGGAACGCGATCAATACAGTCACCAGGCCTCGTTGCGGTGCGCAGACCATCCCAGCCTGGAACACGCGATTCGGACCTATCTGGAGTCGGTCCATCCCCTGACGATTGAGCATGCGGCCATTGCCATCGCCACACCGGTGGATGGCGATCAGGTCCGCATGACCAACTACCACTGGCAGTTCTCGATCGAACAAACCCGGCAGGCACTGGGACTGGACACCCTGGTGGTGGTCAATGACTTCACCGCGCTGGCCATGGCTTTGCCCCGACTGGATGCTGCGGCAGTGCGGCAGGTGGGCAGAGGAGAACCGGTCAAGAACAGCGTGATTGGCTTGCTGGGATCAGGAACTGGTCTGGGTGTTTCCGGGCTGATTCCGTCGGGTGATGGCTGGATCTCCTTGGGATCGGAAGGCGGGCACACCAGTTTTTCGCCACGAGACGACAACGAAATCATCGTTTTGCAGCACGCGCTCAAACAGTTTGACCATGTGTCTTTTGAACGCCTGGTGTCCGGCTCGGGTCTGGAACTGATTTACCAGGCCTTGGCGCAGGCCCAGGATGAGGCCAATGTGGACCTCAGTGCCCAGGAGATCACACGGCTGGCCCTGGACGAAAACAACGCCTTGTGCCGCACCACCCTGGACGTGTTTTGCAACATGCTGGGCACAGCGGCCAGCAACCTGGCAGTGACATTGGGTGCCACGGGCGGCGTGTACATCGGCGGCAGCATCGTGCCCCGCCTGGGTGCTTACTTTGATCGTTCGGGCTTTCGCCAGCGCTTTGAAGACAAAGGCCGTTTCCGGCAATACGTCGAGCACATCCCCACCTACGTCATCACGGCCGACAACCCCACGTTCCTCGGGGTCTCGGCCATTCTGGAAGCGCAGCTTCGCAACCTCAACCATTCTGCGGGCTCGGCCATCCTGTCGCAAATCCGGCGTTTGCGTCCCCAGTTATCGCCCGCCGAACAACGCGTGGCCGAGCTGGTGCTGTCGCAGCCCCGATCCGTGCTGAACGACCCCATTCATGACATTGCACGGGCGGCCCAGGTCAGCCAACCCACCGTGATCCGGTTTTGCCGTTCAGTGGGTTGCAAGGGCCTGTCTGACTTCAAGTTGCGGCTGGCTTCGGGTCTGAGCGTGTCGGTGCCCATCACCCATTCACAGGTCACACACGAAGACTCGGTGCTGGAACTGGGCTCCAAGGTTCTGGGCAATACGGCCAATGCCGTGCTGCAACTGCGCAACGAACTGCAACGCGAACCGATTGACAAAGCCATTGACCTGCTCATGGCGGCCAAACGGGTCGAAATTTTTGCCGTTGGCAATTACGCCTCTCTGGCCCTGGACGCGCAAATGAAATTTTTGCGCCTGGGCATACCCTGCGGCCTGAACACCGACCCGCTCTTGCAGCAGCTGACCAGCAAACTGGTCAACCGCGATACCGCCACGCTGTTCATCAGCAGCGGAGGCAACCTGCCCGAGTTGATGGCCTTGCAGCAAAACATCAGCGAACTGGGCGCACCCGTCATCGCCATCACGGCCAACCAGTCCCAATTGGCCAAAAAAGCCGATGCCGCGCTGGTGGCCGAGCACAATGAGCACGCAGCCACCCATCTGCCCATGATCAGCCGGGTGCTGCACCTGTTGCTGATCGACATCCTGGTGGTCGGTGTTGAAATGCGCTTGGCCGAGCAAGGTCGCAATGCGCAAGCCAAAGTGCTGGATGTCAGTGAAACCGACAGGCCGCGCAGTCTGACGGTGCAAGGGGTGCGTACCGCTTCCCCCATGCGCCCCTCCATTTCCCACAGCCAATAACGGCACAGACACAGGGATTACCCTCATGTAGTTTTGTTTCTTGGCACTTTGATTTTTCTGTAACCAAATTACAATTCACCAAGCTTACGCCGAACAGGTGCAGGCTTCACTAAGGAGAAATCAGACCATGAACGATTACGCCAGCCGGCAAAGAAAGCCGACCAAGCACCTTGTGGGGCTGGGGCTGGTGGTGGTGTTGCACCTGTTGCTCTTTTGGGCGATCAGCTCGGGCCTGGCCCGCTCGTTCGTCAAAAAGATCAAGGGGCC